>JGI20166J26741_11586807_pt1 | contig 11808 bp, 7 predicted proteins | sample TergutCu122P5_FD_26741 | JGI IMG/M metagenome (IMG submission 26741) | reverse complement strand
GTTTTAATAACTCTGTGTTTTTTAACATTATGTGCATCAGTTGGTAATAAAAGGGTTCAGCATTGTTGATGCACGGTGTAACCATGAAGTTTATTTTTCTCAATATTCTAAGATATTGTTCATCTCGGTTTGTTACAGTCCAGGCTTCACATCCATAAGTCACTATAGGTCTTATTAAACTTTTATATATTTTTAGCTTTGAGCTTCTATTTAACGCTCTTGTTTTCATTAATTTCCCATATGCATAGTAGCAACGGTTTCCGCTAAGGATCCTGGCTTGGATTTCACTGCTGGTGGAGTTGGTTTGATTCAATTGTGATCCCAGGTAGTTGAATTCTTTCACGTGCTCAAATTCATATTTTCCACAACGCAGGTGATCACTATTACTTGATGCTCTCGTTACTTCCATGTACTTTGTCTTATTTTCATTAATTCGGAGACCTCTTTTTCTTACTTCATTTTCTATGGTAACTATAAATAAATATACAGTATGTTTAAATCACAGGATCTTCTAGGCCATGCAAATGGTCTGCCTTCACATACCCATCATTCCAGACAAGTGTCATCCAAAATTATTCGAACAAAAAAGCTAAAATAAGGTACAACACCACCTTTCAGGAACCCTACCCTATGCATGCACACTCGTCTGTAACTGGACATTCTCCAGCAGCTGTGGAAAGACACCACGTAAAAGTTATGATAAACTGTCACTGTCAGCCTATCCTGGAAAACATTAGGACATACCATAGCTGTATCTTGTATTATGCCCCGTAAACATTACTGACAAATGCTGCTGGCTCATTAAAGAATGACTCCCTGTACAGCGACATCTTCCCACAAATGATGATCGTGGGATTTCATGATGCTATCACAAGTAAATCCTGCCTTATCTGCCAACAGCATGAGGGACATAAGAAAAAAGGATTACTGGCACACCACAGAAGCAGCCACTGACAGAACTCCACTCTTTCTAAGTAATCTCGTAAGCACAAGCCTTACACTTGACACAGGTGGCAAAGATGCAAGAGTTGCTCACAGGGGACCTGCCACAGACTCTAACTGGCAACATGTTCAGCAGCCGCAAACTCCTGTATACTAGGCCCAGAATGTTCAACATCATGCTCCAGGATTCTGTCTTCCAGAACTGATGTCTAGACTACCCATCATCTTACTCACTCTACTGCCAAAAATTTCCCCTAGGTGCCAGTCAAAGCTAGAATTATTTTGCTTACAATTTAGCAACTGGGTAATGCACGAATCTGTAACTACCATCATTGTAAATAATGCCAAAATGAATGGGTACTCATGAACCACCTTTAGAATGGAACAACTGGATTTGCCTAGCAATACTGTTACACGAAACTCTGTAACGAGCAACTCATGTCTAAGTGCGAGAGGGGTTATCTTGGAGGAAGCCTTGCAATGTAGGTAAAGCCACTGCAAGCACTTACGACTGCTCTTTTCTGTGGGCCATTGCCCATTGAACCATCCCAGGACCAATGTTTCATAAAACACAACTTTACAGTAATGCTGTGTATTTAAGAAACAACCTGTGTAATATCAAAAACTGAACACTTCCTTAAATAAACCAAGAATAAATAAATAATTTCTTCATCAGTACCTGGGGTAATTCGTAACCTCTCAGGACTTTTCTCCACTGTTTTCAGTGTGTTGCACTCTGCTGTTATAGAAACTCCAATATACAAGTCATCATCTCGATTCTTTAAGAAACAACGGTATTTCTCATCCTTCCGAGACTCCTTTGTATTAGCAACAGCAAAAAAGTGATTCTTATCCACAAACCAGTCACCTAGACAACTATATTCAACCACTATAACAGAAAAAAATCAGTTATTAGCATATATGGATAATTAAGGACACTCGACATCTAAATATTGGACACACATTTTATCAGGAGAATGTTTAATTTTCTTATTTAACCATTCAACAGTGGTTTCTTATACCACTCTTGTGTACAGAAATTTACTTTTACATATAGTGCCAGATAAGTTTATAAGCACACAGAATGGTTTTTAAATATGGGGTACTGAGGAACTCTTTGGACCTAAGATGAAGGTCATATCCATGGTGACGAGTCTCATGATTTGTACCCCACCCAATATACGTGGGTGATGAAATCATGAGATATGTAGCATGCACGGGAAAGACAATAAATGCGCGCACACACGCACACGTGCGCGCACACACACACACACACACACACACACACACAAAACTAATGTGATGACACTTCTGAGAAAAATCAGAGATTTATGGGACGAAAATAATGAAATGGCTCTTAAACAAATGGGGTTGGGAAGTGTGGACTGGACAGCTGGCTTGATGGTGAAGTCTCTGAGAATGCGGTGCTGAACTTTCTTTTTCAAAACATAGAGAAGGAGTTCCCTGACTAAGTGATTATAACCTTTGCAATGACTCTGCTCCAGACAGTTACATTTATATGTGACTACTGCATGGCAATATTTTTACTGTGGCCTAAAGTGCTCCTTTGTTAGGAGCAGACAGATTACAAAACTTGTGGTGTGGACATATACACACGAAGAAGTACATTTCTATGTCATTGTGTGTATATGACAAAGTTGATGAATACTTCACAGTCTGATTCAATTTACATTTTGGGATGCCACAGTTTCACTCCCAGGTTCTATGGTCTGGCAGTATGCTTAAATTACTATTCCCAACAGACTGCCATTTACATATTTTTGTATCCTCAGATCACAAACTTTTCAACCAAAATGTTATTTCACTAGAAATGTATATTTTGAATTTCAAATTCTGTTATGCAATCAGATCATATTCTGGTTTTACAAAATGAAATCAGAATCTCGAAGTTCTGTATACCTCCTACCACTATGCCTGCTTATTGGTATAGTCATGATACATTTCACTCAAATCAGGCACAGGCAGTACCATGTAACAAACAGTACTAAATTTGAGTGAGGTCATCCTGTTGTGTTATTCTTAACTATTTAATTACATAGATTTCAGTCAACACAACAATAAATAACAATTATGTTTACAGTTTATAGTGACATGTTTCAGCTCGCATGAGTCACCTTCATGCTATGATTAGAACTATATTTGTTTACAAGGTAACTGTGCCCATTCTGGGATCCCAGAGGCTTACATGTTTTTTACATAGATGTTATCTACTGTATTACAATTGAAGGTTGTAACAAATGTCATTGTTAAAGTATTGTAACTAATTACTCTAGATGTATTTATTGGTAGTAAGGATAGAGGTTTTGGTTTTGGTGTATTACGTGAGCCGGCTCGACAAGTATGTGTTACGCCACTGCATGTTTTTTGTTTGCACTGCGTGTGGAGTACAATGTACATACATATAGACTGGTCCACGTTTTTTATAATACATCATTGGGCCTGTTATTGGATAAGTTCACAAGTTGTTAATGTGGTCATGGTTGGTCCTGTGCAGTTGTTTCCTTTTTTGTGGTTTTCAGGTGGGTGTGTATTTTCCTCGTCGGTTGCGCTTTGTTGTGGCCCTTTGTTTTCGCGGACTATCTCCCCGTGTCTTAATCTTTAATTTTCAGACCTAGGTTTCACTAACAGTTCCAACTGCTTGGAGCACTGATATATATTGTTAAAATCAATGGTATGTATTACTTATAGATTTTTCCCAGGGCAGGGGGCTGCTGGTTTTGTGTGTAGTAGCGGACGGCTTTCTGTCTCGATGTAACTTTCACTTCTGGCGGGGGTGAATGCCTCCACACAACTGGGTCATGTTTTGGCCGTTTGGTTACTATTAGTTCGAGTTTCCTCTATAAGGGGCTTCATGAATTAAGGTTTCAAATATTGCGTTGGGTTTAACTGTCAGTTTGGTGTTGATTTGGTTGTTGGATTTTGTCTCTTTGTAGATGTAATATCTTTCTAATGTGTCCATCATTTTGCCTTTGTTGGTTACGTGGACGATGTCCATTATATCTTCCATTGGGCCAAATGCATGTTTGTTTTCTAAGAGGTGTTGTTGTGTGGAGGCATTCACACCTGCCGGAAGTGAAAGTTACATCGAGACAGAAAGTCGTCTGCTACTACACACAAAACCAGCAGCCCCCTGCCCTGGGAAAAATCTGTAAGTAATACATACCATTGATTTTAACAATATATATCAGTGCTCCAAGAAGTTGGAATGGTTAGTGAAACCTAGGTCAGTAAATTACAGATTAAGGCGCAAGGAGATAGTCCGTGAAAACACAGGGCCACAACAAAGCTCAACCAACAAGAGGAAAATACACACCCACCTGAAAACCACGATAAAGGAAACAACTGCACAGGAACAACCACGACCACATTAACAACTTGTGAACTTATCCAATAACAGGCCCAATGATATATTATCAAAAATGTGAACCGGTCTATATGTACATACATTGTATTCCACATGCAGTGCAAACAAAAAACGTGCAGCGGCGTAACACATACTAGTCGAGCCGGCGCACATAATACACCAAAACCAAAACCCCTATCCTTACTACCAATAAATACATCTAGAGTAATTAGTTACAATATCTTAACAATGACATTTGTTACAACCTTCAATTGTAATACAGTAGATAACATCTATGTGAAAAACATGTAAGCCTCTGGGATCCCAGAATGGGCAGTTTGTAAACAAATATAGTTCTAATCATAGCATGAAGATGACTCATGCGAGTCGAAACATGTCACTATAAACTGTAAACACAATTGTTATTTATTGTTGTGTTGACTGAAATCTATGTAATTAAATAGTCCTAAATTTGTTGAACTTGACTGCGCTGTCCTCTGGCAAGGGAATCTGGTACATCCATACATTTTGTCACGAGCATGTGCTCTTATGAAGTAAACTAAATCATTTTATGAAGCTCAGTATGGTTTGCTCTCTTTTCCTTTCATATACCGCTATGCATTTTATAATCATATTCTGCACTACAGTCAGTCACCACACTTACCCCCATCAAATGTTCCTGTCATGCCTGGACATTTCTTGTATGTAATATTGAATTTTTGGTTTGTTATGAGAAATTGCGTTCCTGCTGTCTGGCAAGAGCGTATCTGCGCATCAGCATGATTGCACTCTCCAGTAAACCGGAAACGGTTCTGCAATAAATACAAAGTTAATCACATACACACAACCGCAGCAGCAGAAACAACACAATATTTGGGTGGTGAATGTATACATGCCAGTTCATGAATCAAGTACTTCATTTCTTTTCTCCCAAAATCACTGTACACAAAAATGTATTGCTTTATAGTGACAAGGGTCTTGGTTAGGATATCTTTCATGCGCCAGTCCTTTTCAATGTTTGAATGCAACTTAAATTGAGTTGGAGTACCTAACAAGCAGATTTCATTATTTCAAAATAAAAATAATTTATCACTATCACTAATGATGATGATAATGATGATGCATGAAAAGTTTTCAAACATCATTTACAGGCTTGAGATGAATCTCCCCATTATATAGTCCCTATGGAGAAATTAATTTTAAGCAGAAACATCACACCTTAAAAGAAATTCTATCAACACGATGGTAAACAGGCATTTCAAGACAGTAAATGTTCAATTCTTGCATTTCTTGTTTAAGAATGTTTGTCGTTACACATCTGCAAAAAATTGGAACTTTATACTTCCTGGAAATATATACAGGAATGTTACATCAGTGAATAGATGGGTGCAATGTGTATTCATATGCATGTAGCCAAGTAGTCCCTTCTTCATCATTTTCTGCCCATATCTATCAATAATTAATTGTCTTACAGAGCGGAGAAAGCATAGGACATACAAATAAAGAGAATATTTCTATTCTTATTAAATAACTGCCCACTACATTTTACATATTCTAATTTTTAAGACAATAATTTTTAAGCTGTTTCTTGAATCAATATGGCAACTCAGATGCCCAAATTTGATCCATATGCTTCAATTACATGCATAAGAGCTACAGTGATGAATTTGGGAAACTATACTACAGTGTCCTTAAAAATCTGAAAACTGAGAAGTAGAACAGTCTTTGGCATGCTTTAATTCATTCATTAGAATTAAACTGTTCTGGTGTCAAAGAAACTAGACAGCAATATTTCTAACAAACCTGATAAGCAAACTGCCAAACACCTTCTAAACTAGATCGGCAGTTCACAGGCACATAGTTCTCTGAGAACAACGTTATAATATGTTGGTCAGGATTTAACTCCCGGCAGACTCTCTCAACTGTTGGCTCTTCATCGCGTGCCAAATTCACACAGCCCGCTGGGGGGAAAAAAAAAAAATTGTAATGATGTGTACAGTGAAATCTCTGTCCATCATTGCTGCAGGTAGGCCAGAAAAGAAGACAAAAAATGTGGTGAAAAATCGTGCTGCAGGGAAGCATTATATTAACCGTCTACACTTCCCACATATACTGAAGAGTATAATAAATAATACCAGTGGGCAAACTACTTTTAGGTTGTTCTTTATGAGGTAAGGAAATCTCATGTGGATACAATGTTCACCCATCCATGACCTAGAATCAGTGACTAAACCATTCAATGGATTTTCATTAAATTTCTTGGTATAGAGGTTCTTTACAAAAATTACTCAGGAACAGCCGGTGTCATGAAAATTGGCGGAGAAAGGCATACTCTACTCTAGGGCATAAATTAAATGTTGCCTGTGCTGTCTACATTCTTGGTCCATTTCAGAAAAGGAGCTGCCTATAAAAATTTATTGAGTTACTGTGAGTTTTATGAAAACCAGTACAGTGAAAGCCACACTTTACTTATGGGTGTACTTCAGTGCAAGGGCTGTGACAATAATGCTCTTACGCATTGGTGAGATTATGAAAGTTGGCACAGGGAAGGCTGAACATTTCTTACAAGCATAAATGAAATTATATGTGTGTGTGTATTAACATCCCTCTCAGCATCTCACCTTCACCCCTGCCACTCCAGCACCATTCTTAACTTAGGAAAAGAGTGGCAGCATTTCATAATTACTCATTTACAGCTGTAATTACCTACCACTATGGGTATTTTACTCACATTTTATGTTCAAAAAAACATAACATTGTGTTTCTTACTTGCTTTCTCAAAAATGAATATTCCAGGAATATTATGGGCCAGGACCACGAATTCTGAATTACTGAGAGCGTAAAAGAACACTTTAAGAAACAATGCAACAGATATAATTATAAACCTTTTATATGAGTGACTGCGCAAGGCATGTAGCATGTATGAGGGAGAGGGGAGGTGCATTAAGGTTTTTGGTGGGGAAACCTGAGGGAAAGAGACCACTTTGAAGACCTAAGCATAGCTGGGAAGATATTAAAATATATCTTCAAGAATTGGAAAGAGGGGGCAAGGACTTGATTGATCTGGCTCAGGATAAGGACAGTTGGCAGGCTCCTGTATAAACCTTCATGTTCTATAAAATACAGGGAATTTCTTGACTAGCTGAGGACGTGTTAGCTTCTCAAGATAAACTATGTTTAATAGAGCTTGTTAGTTATTTCCATGGGCGATTTAGTGGGATTGGAATAACTAAACAAGAACTGCAGACAGGATTGATGGACAGCGGTTTTTGTATTTACCACAAAACTCCAGGGGTTATAGAGCAATAATGACAATGGAATGTCTATCTATTTACTGGAACCAATAATTCTACCTGGAGACCAAATACACTTCTAGAAAAGGAATTAACTATGGCCAAATGTTAAACATATATATATTTTTTACCAAACTTCCAATTGCCCAAAATGGTGCACCGCATTATGAAATCTTCAATGTTCAAAAGGTACACACAGGAAGACAACATTAAAATGGAACTTGTAAGATGCCATGATATGAAATGAATATACATGGCTCAGAATAAAGTCCAGTCATGGGCTCTGTTTAAAACAGCACATCCAATGAAATTAATGTTTCCATACAGCACAGAGCAAGAAGAATTCTATTCTATGGAACTTATGGATGGTTTAATGTTCAATTAATTATTGGTAAAGGTAAAGTTATCCCTCTGCATGCCATCAAGGCAAACAGTGGGAGCATATGTACAGCTCCACTCATTTTTAACCTTGGCATTACATCATCAGAATGCTCATTTCTTAAATAATTACAAATAGTGACAATATCATCCATTTTTACTAGGTCCCATGGCATCCATATATTACACATCCTCAATGTTGCTAGCAGAGGAGGGCCCCTAAATATGGATGAGTACAACTACTGAACACACAGGCAAGTGACACAGGATGTTCCTTCAGCTTCACATGACTTCATATACAAAATTTTGGCCCAAACATACAAGAAATACATAAAAATTATATTCAATGGGTACCAGGGACTCTGTGCTTGGGAATAAAGCAGCCAGGCTATGAGGCTGACCACTCACCTCCACCTAGAACCACGATTAATAATCACTGAACTAAACCCCAATTCCCCTTCATGCATTCATGGTGTGTATAGGAATGTTACTTTCATCTTCCACAGAAATTCTGATAGATGCCAGAAAGTATGTTTATGCAATAATAAACATAGTGAAATTGTCACAGACACTCTCCAACTTACAGAATTTTAATTTATGGAATTATAAAAAATTAAAAAAGATTGTATAAGAAATTCAACCACAAGTAACACTTCGCATTTCATCTAAACAGTATACTTACTTTCAATCTTTTCCAACACATTTACAGTTCTAACCATAAACTTAACACAATGATAACATTTACTGTTATAAAACACAAATGTATAATTAACATGGTACTCTTCTTTGACAGCAATACAGTTTCCTCTTCGAGTCATTGTTTCTGCATTTATCTCAGTTAGAGTATTTTGTCCATTTTCCCAGGAAAACCAAGACCCTCGAATTATAAATGGAATGGTACATCCTGAGGCAGTGTGAACTGTAAAGAAAACAACTGTTAAATTAATTGATATGCATTTGAATAATTCTCTCTCACAGAATCACATTAATCAGTACACAACACAGCAACATAAGTGTTTTAATACATTTAAATATAATACTTTTATACATAAGAGACAAAAAACATTACCCAGCACTTACTAGAACAAAAGCAGCCAACCTTCAGATGCCATTTTCATGACATTCACATTCAAAACGAGAAAGAAAATTATACTATGCTTAAGTTTCAATACATTTTTACAATGCTGAACTACATAATGCATACGTGCATTCATTTAAAACAATTAAGTGTTGAATCACAGAACTTGCACTCATACTGTTAGTTATTCATGTACCTGTATGTAAGGATATGAAACTTAACATGATCAAATAAAAATTTAGAGTTTTATTGTTAAAAAAGCGGGGGGGGGAGTTTCAAAGACTTAACACAGCCTACAACACAAACATCCTTTGTGTTTAGATCAACATGAAACAATAACTTCCAGTAATAACTGTAAAATTCTGTTACAAAGTGAAAATCAAGAAACTGCAACACATGCCACACTATTCTCAGCTAAAAAATCTGCACGAGCCGCTATATCTCGGCAAACGCAACACAATGCAACTACATGCTTCTTTAAAACAAACTGAATATTCTAGTCGCCTACAACAGAACTATGGTACAGAAGTTGGCTTCAGGAATCAACAATTTTGACATATATATGACAAAAATCAAATGTCATACACAAGCGCTGTAAATCACAACCAAATTATTTATTCCACTACGACATGTCTCGGCTGCAACAGGCCATCCTCAAGGAGCGGGGTGTACTAAGGTTTCCAATAGCAAAAAAATGTATAAATCAGATACATCAATTTTACAGGGGGGGGGGCATGTCGACTGTGTGTGGAATCCACATCCGTGATTAGGGCCTACTAAGGCTGAAACACGTCAGACAAGAACAAAACATGGGATATGCAGCTCTTGGTTAATAGTGATATATATATAGAACTATGTATTGATTAGCACAGGGTAAAAGATGCAACATTTTAAAACTGTGTATTACTTTCAAATTTATTGCATAAATGTCTCAGCTCCTAACCGAACAAAACTTAGACCCACGTGGCTATTCATAATACTTCACGCTCAAGTCTAATTATTTGATAAATGATTGCTGTTACACTATCCACAGCTGAAAAATCATATTAAAACAACTGCGTGTTAACCATTCTGTACTCTGCATCAAACACACAAGTCACAATTTGCAACCCTTTGTAAGAACTGGCGTAGATTAAACTTACATTTGACACACAGCGCTAACACAAGGAATACTACAATGTTCTTTAACGCCATCCCTAAAGGATTACAATTTCAATGAAAAAGAAATACATTAACTCCACCCCCTAAAACACTAGCTTTTCAAGCGCTCAAACAACCGTCTTTTCCAGACGCCCCGTCACTAACGTGCTGCCACACGCAGTTCATCCGTGTCACTAACACACCCATTACCATTGATAACATCGCGACAAGCTCATATTTGTGCCACACGCAGCCTGATGTAGAAAACTGTAGTGACAATTTTCTGTGATAAACACACCATGGAGCTTACAGACCATCACGGTTCATCTTCTTTCCACCCTGCCCCGATGAATACAGAGTGCAATTCGCACATCACGGAAACATAAACGGTCATGCGAACAATACTTGGCAATACTTGTAAGCTCCGTGATCGACAAGCCCTGTTCCGCTACAGCACGAAGAACAATTATCCATTTCCCAGCCAATTTTGCTGGGGAGCACTAAGTATACACGAAATTGGAATGGAAAATATTTTTCATACTCACAAGACAACTACATTCAACGTCGAATTAGACAACCCAGTACTGTCGCCCCACTAAACATCGATTAGATCGCACTAGTAGCAACTCTCTTGCTGCTCAGCAAGACACTTTTTATCACAGAAATTAATGAATTTTATCATGTTTGGAGATATATACAAATCATGAAGCGCTTCATTATGCGATTTTCTCAACCCTCCTGTTACTTTCGTCATCTGTATCTATAAAATCATAACATCCCATCAAATTTTGTGTATATTACACTCATGAAACTGCATGTTCCACCTTAGTGTTTAGCACATTAGATTGTCTCAAATCATTTTCATTCTAAGTTGTATCTTATGCTTTATTATTATTCTTTACTTTTTTGTGGATAGTATTAGTGTTTCTACTGACATGTTCTATATCCAACATACTACTTTCTTATGGATTCATGGAATGTTTAATACTTTACATTAGTCCAAAATATGCGTAGCAGCAGAAACAAGTCTAATAAGATGAAAATTGTAAGAATTATTACCAGGGTTAAATTTTAATTACTACTGCCCATATACCACTTGGAAGTAACTGATGCACGTTTCATTATCTGAAATAAAACATTAATATAATTTGTGCACAGTGGAAACAATCAAAGCAGTATTACACTATCCCACTATATCACATAATTTCTTTAGCGCTGTGTCAGGTACCAGTATGTATACATAGTTCTTAACAATGTCTGTCAAGGTAACAGTTACTGATGAAAGACCATCTTCTAGAAAACTTAATAGTACTTTATCCCCAATGGGAAGAGCATTTACAACACAAGATTTTTCATATTTGATGGAGCAGACGACAAGTAGCTGAATATTGTTTCAGGTTGCTGACCAAAAAACTTCCCATATTTGCATGCGTTATGGAAGTTTCTCCAGAAAATGTCTATATGTTGATTACAAATGGTAGATTTTTCATATTCAATTGAGCAAAGGAAAAGTAACTGGATATTCTTCCAGGTTGCTGAACAAAAAATTTACTTTCTGGAAAGGTTTATGGAAGTTTCTGCAGAAAAAGCCAAACTGTTAATTACAAATGTTT
>JGI20166J26741_11586584_pt1 | contig 11811 bp, 11 predicted proteins | sample TergutCu122P5_FD_26741 | JGI IMG/M metagenome (IMG submission 26741) | reverse complement strand
GTCTGGGCAGAGACCAGAGTTCAGCCAGGCGACTGGTATGGCTCTGGTACGCTGCATCCTGGGCAAGTTCTTAGGGGTAGTTTGCCATTGCTTTCCCCCGAAATACGGTATATATATATACATACATATACATACACACACACACTTATATATAATTTTATGTTTTTTTCTATTTTTTGCACCGTTTATTGTAATATAATCGTACAATATAAACCAACAAAATGCACCTTTGTTAAACTAACATCGTAACTTTTACGTCTTCTACGTGTTCCGAAACCGAGGGTTCAACTTCAGGAAGACGGTTGTAGTTATAGGTACGGTATAATTTATTTACATGCCAAAGGTATAGGCAGTCTTGTAGGTGGAAGTGTGTGTTCGGTACTTAGTTCTAAGAAGTTGGTGGATTAGCGGAGTACTCGCAGTATCGGATACTGCGAGTACTCCGATACTCCACAATTATATTTGTACAGAGTGTTCATGTGAATCTGACACCCGCATCGTCGGTGCGTTATCGGGCTCTGTGTGATCCAGTCCCAACAGTCTGATCGCAGCGCGTTCGGTTACAATGATTCATCCGAAAGCTGTCGCGCAGTCCAGCTTCGTCTGCTGGGTGTAAAAGGCGCTCATAATTTTTCTGTGGTTCCTGAGTAGGTAGTGTAGTGTAATAGATGGTGTTTGTTTATGGAAATCTACATAAGGAAAAATTCACGTAAAAACGTGTCCTAGCAAATTTCAAAGTCCGTGTCCTGGCGTTACATTTGCTTCGAAAACTACAACATATCGACTGGTGAACAAAACGTCGAAAAAGTGCCTTTTTAAAATAACAAGCGTGAGCGAACACGACCAGTTCTTTCAGAAGAAACACTGGGCAATATTGGAGTAAGATTTGAAGCACCTGCACGACAATATTTGACGGTAATCCCAGGAAACCGGTGCATCAAAGTCATCTGTATAGGTAGCCACACAACAGCTTCGTCTGAAACCATACAAACTTACAGCTGTACTAAAACCGCAGGATGCAAACTGCGTTGCGACAGTACAGTTTTGTACATGGTTCTGTGAAACAGCGTACAGTGGTGAAGTCCATCCATTACTAACTTACTCTAACAGATGATATTATTTTAATGGCCATTTTTTTTCTGTGGCCCTTCGACACGATGCCTAGTCATGACCTAACACACAACACGGAACATTCACGACAGACAAACATCCATGCTCATGGCGGGATTCGAACCCACAATCCCAGCAAGCGAGTGGCCGCAGACCCACGTCTTAGACCGCACGGCCACTAGTATCGGCACTTAAAAAGCCACATATACACGTATAGACAAAATAACAGACACTGAAAGGCATGTAATCCACGCAGAGGACAAAACGTAGAGAAATCTCAGAAGAGATATCGGAAATTTCAACACAGGAACTTTAAACAGTTTTTAGGCTGTTTCGCAAAATTGCGAGAAACGACTGTAGCCTTCGTTATGTCTGTCTCTGTCCTTCTGTTTGTCCGCAAGGGACAAACCGGATCCCACGAGAGGGATTTTCGTGAAAATTCATATTTGAGAATTTTCCGAAAATCCATCGATTTCATTAAAATCTGACAACTGTAACAGGCACTTTACAAGAAAACCTATGTACATTTATTACGATATGTCGCTCAGTTCTTCTTGGAATGAAAATTTTTTCACACAAATGTTGTAGAGAAAATCAAAACACACTTTAAGTTATTTTTTTTCACTCCGAAATAGTGCCGTTTATGCGATAATGTGGAAAAATATGGTACAGCACGACACGCCACAAATGACAATATAATGCTGCGTGGAAAAGACGTGCTGCATATGTTGGGTAACTAAGGCAAGAATACAGACTCACAGTCATAAAATTTAATACTCATTGCTTCATAAATGATTATTGCCGTCTGATCCCATAAAACGTTTTACGGCAACACTTAATAAAAAGCAGGAAAACTGCGCAGCGACTTATACGTCATTATGATCTGTTTAGCCAAAATGTACGTCTAAAGAAAGCCGTGATAAAACGAAATTTATATTGTTTCAGTGCAGCGTTTATATGAACATGTGCAAAAGAGTGCAAATTAGTTGGAATATAATTTATTTCGAGAATTGTTACGGATAATTTACATTGCTCTCGGTGACATAAATTTACCATAAAAGCATTATTGTGCAAACACTCAATATTCTTATACGTTTACGGTGACATGTAACTCAACCACAACACACACACACACACACACACACACACATAATGCAGTCGTTTTCACCGCAAAATGGTTGCGCGAACGCCTCACAATATTACCTAATACGTCCTTTGCCTACCGTGTTAGGGAGTTTGCTCACCAGACGTCAAGCCCGTCTGGGGGCTGAAGGTCATGCTTTAACACGTAATAAATTAACATTATATAACACAGTGTAGTATGTAAGTGGGTTCCGCTTTGAACTGGGCCGCCTGTAGCATTTATATTGTCTGCCGATAATGATCACCACCATATACTGACGTCACAGTAGTATTCCACTGGAAGCAATCGGTTTTAAGGCGTCCAGGTGCACTAACCGAATATGCATCAAGGATATGCATATAATACTTACTTACTTACTCCAAGGTGCACAGCCCTTCTTAAGAAGCTAACCGGTTTTCAGTTAGTCACGGAATTACCTGCATTTTATGGAATCCGAAGGTTCATTACCGCATTCACAAGTGACCGCTCCCTGTCTCTGTTCTGAGCCAGCTCGATCCAGTCCATATCCCCACATCTCACTTCCTGATGATCCATCTTAATATTATTCTCCCATCTATGCCTGGGTCTCCCAAGTGGTCTCTTTCCCTCCGGTTTCCCCACCAAACCCTGTATACGCCTTTCCTCTCCCCCATACGCGCTACATGCCCCGCCCACCTCTTTCTTCTCGATTTTACCACCCGAACAATATTGGGTGACGAGTACAGATCATTAAACTCCTCATTATGTAGTTTTCTCCACTCCCCTATTACCTCGTCCCCTGATATGCACATAATATAACCCAATATATTACGCTAAAAGGACCTAACAATCAAGCGGTAGAAGAGCTGGTTGAGGCACTGCGCTACAAGCAGAAATGTAGCCGGTTCGATTCCCGATGGGGTCTTTGGGATGTTTCATTGACTTAATCCTTCAGGCCGCAGTATGGTCAACTCACCCTCTGACAGAAATGAGTACCAGTGGTATCTCATGGGAGAGGTGGGAGGTAAAGGCGGTCGGTGCGTAAGGCTGACAACCTCGCCATATTCACGAGCCTATTGTATAGAAATTCTGGGAGCCTTAACCTCCTGGAGCCCTAAGGGCTTGTCCAGGCCTCTACCTAATTTACGTGCGCCACACTGTATTTCGCTCGCATTTGGTATGTACCCGGTTCAAATTCCTAACAGGTCCCATAAGCCTGTGTTAAAGTACAACAGTATGATACACCATAAATAGCTAAAGACCCCTCCCGCTACATCATCTAAAACCACTTCACCGTCTCGCTCCACGATAAACAACGTGAAGAGCAAACAAATTTGCGGGCTTTGAGGTTTTCACAGCGGTACAGCTAAGAATTCCGTTCTAATAGGATAATGACTCTGGGTCAATGGGTAATCGGATCCCGCTGTTTTCACGGGCCGTAATACCATCACCTTCAAGCATCGATAGAATTTATCGACCCTAGACGATATGGGCACTGACCCACTGACGCAGCGCCATTTCCCTGAAGAACGGAGTCCTCTTAACACAGTTGTAAAAACGGCACCTAAAGGTTTAAGAACACACGGTACTATATTACACTTACGCAATGAGTTCTTCCTCACACCTGTCACTTGTTTCATTAAACAGGAGAGATTGATTGATTAACCTCTTCAATGAATGTCGCATTATAACGTACTTAAAACATGCCCCTGGACATTTCACATCTGCGTTTCAAACAATTAATAGGTTATCCGCATGAAAAAATATAGTAACCACGCCACTGTTATCTTGAAACGAAAGGTGGATAAACCGAAAAGCAGTCGTTACAGAAGGATCAAATAAAATCAAACACCTGTCCACAAAAACCATGTAATAAAGTGTAATGGATACAGAATTATACAGGACAAGAAAAGAAGTGTGACAAGAAAGAGAGAGAGAGCATAGTGATGGCAAAGAAGAAGTGTTGCACATGAGTCATGAGCAATGACAAAAAGCTTTAGTTAGAGGTTAGTCTTAAGCCTTAATGCACTCTATCAACACACTACTTAGAAGCAAATAACAATGTTACTCTAAAGGAGTGAGAGTTGATAGACTGTAATAAGGCGTGCGAATGATATGGTGTCATAAACGGTGGTGCGATGTGATGGGCGCTGTGAAGGGATGAATGTCATCTTTGTGACATCTCTTATTCTAAGACCTGGAGTTACGAGAATTGACAACTTCCTGGCCATATAAGGCAAGGTCATGCTGGTCAGTGAGATGAACTTAACAGCCAATTAAAGATTAAGGTTAGGAAGTCACAAGATTAAACTCCGCCCCGACCAACGCCCGAAAGAGTTTGTATAAACAGATCGTATCAGCGTAAAATGTTGATTAACTTCAATCGACTCAGGATAAGAGATTCTGGAGCGAGTCCCCAGTTTTGGCACAACTTTAATGCTATCATCGCTTGCCAGTGCTATAATTCCAACTGTACTTTAACTGTTAACTACTCAACTCTAAATACTGTAAATAGTGGCAGCGTCTAATAAACCAGCTTCAGTGGTCATCTTGCAACAAAGTCTGAGTACTTTGACCTACGCCGTGACCAACTGGTGACCAGCCGGTCCTCGCCCAGTCGCGTTACACTACATATTTTGGTGGCAGCTTTTGTGGGATACTTGTAACAAGGTAACTAGGAGTAATCATATCAACCACCATAGTTGGAATCAGCCACATTCTACTTTAACTGTCGTCTTTCGTCTCACTTCGAAGTCGATGTCGGAAACCCGAGGGGACCACATGTTTTGTCCATCGCGTAGATCGGCTTTAATCGAAGGTTCGGGAAAGGCTCGAGGACACACCGCGTAGACATCCTAAGCTCGCGCGCACTTAGGACCTGCAGAAGGAACCACTTCTCAAGCCTTTATCCTTCAGCAGCTACGTCACTAAAGTCTGGTACTCGTGTTTTCGAAAGAAGGCGGTGTTGTCAGCTCTGAGTAGTAGTCTTCCTCTAGTTCTTGAAGGCATAGATTCCATCATGTCTGAAAGCAGTAGCGACGGAAATGAACCCCACTTAAGTAGGTATATCTCGGTTCCAAAAGCGACGCAACTAATACCCAAACCTTTCACAGGAAATCCTGTAGAGTTGCGTGAATTTATTCAGAATGTGGAAGCCGCATATGAGGTTGTAGAACCTGCAAACTATAAGTTTGTTCTTTAAATTTGTTTGCGCTAAGATTGGAGGAGAGGCTAAGACTAAATTATTAGCCAGAACCCATGTGAATAATTGGGGCAAGCAAAGGCAGTACTTGAGGAAAATTATAGCGTAAGGAGAACGCTAGACTACTATGCGCATAAGGCGTTCAACAGTAAGCAGAGACCGAATTAAACGGTTAGCCATTGGGGCGCACAAATGAATACAATGTGCGGAGACTTACAGAGGGCAGCGCGTAAACATATGGAGGAGCTCGCGTGGTCAAGTGAAAAACGTGAAGGCGGAGGTGATATAATAGATGTTAATCCGCGCATGCTTTATACAAGGTCTTTATGATTAGCGAATAAAGACAATAGTCAAGACTAAAGGCAATATCAATACTCCCATGGCGCAATTATTTGAAACTGCACTAGAAGAGGAAAGTGCACTATGGTCGGAACGCTTCAAAAGAAACTCTCCGGAAAAGGGACAGTTTGGGAACCAAAAGAATAAAGATATACAATGGGTGAAAATGAGCGTAAGGAAGTCCAAGTAGCCACAAAAGGGTGTCACTGATGCCATAAAAAAGGGCATCTAGCAAGAGATTGCAGAAACCTTCCTTTCAGCGACGGGGAAGGGCGTGAAACAGACAAGACGGGAAACAGGCATCGGGACTGCCTGGGCAACCGGAGGTAGACGTACCCCAAAAGGTTGCGGTAGAGCGTAAGAGGTATGCATATCGTGGGATACTCCACCCCATCTCTACAATTTATGGTGATTCTGTTGTGGATGTCTGTATGACTCCAAGTTCGCGGAACGCACCACCCGTCTATACAAATTATTGTGATTCTGTTGTGGACGTCTGTACTACTCCAAGTTCACTTTTTCGACGTTCAAATGTCTTAGTAAAACGAAATGAGGAAGGCAGGTGAAGTCATCGTGGTGATTTTCCCATAGAAAATAGTTGTGTTCAGACACCCGACAAGTTAGTAGATGACCAGAGATGTTATCGGGAGAGGAAAATAACCGCTGTGGTTCAGAATAATTAGGATTATTCTAACACTTGTGTGCAAGTTAAGCATGGGCCATTCCTTCAACCTTTTGAAATATATGTATTATGTGATAGCTTAAGGATAGGAATAGGTAACGCACCAGTAAATACTGAATCCTAAGTCTCGTTAGTGACAGAGCGTAGTTTAATTTAGGGATCACATATCAGAGGCATGTGTTAAAGAATCATGGCATAACGGGCAATGACATGGAAACAATGGGGCAGACAGACTTACGTATAGGAGAAAATTCGCCGCATAAGTTTTTAGTGGTAAAATCGTTAACAATGAACTGTGACATACTACTGGGGCAAGACTGGCAAGAAAGATTGGGGTATCAATTTCAAATACCATCGTTAGGTATTACCTTCCTGCTTATTCAGAAACTTTGATTCGTATTCCAACTACCGAACAAGGTAATCGGTTAGTTGAAGCACAGGAATTGCAAGAGAATATTTTCTGTGCTTCAAGCGTGGTAGAATTCAAATATTCATTTCTTTGTTTAATAATAAATGTAAATTCTACCGATTAAACTTTAAAGAAGTTTCCACGAACCAAAGAGTTCCAGAAGCTAAGTGGTAGATTTCAGGATGCGACAAGAAAATAATCGCACACGATTAATCAAATATTACAAGCACAATTAGAGGTAGCCCATATACACGGAGGTTAAGAAGAAAATTAGGTAAATTTGTGCAGAATAAAGAGATGTGGTTGAATTACCGGACGACAGATTAACAGCTACGTCAGCTATTATAACCATAAAGACACTGGGGTTATACGGTACCAGGCGCCTTGTTTATTTAGATGATATTATTTTTGGAAACTCTCCAGGAACATTATGCAGGGCTTAGGGAAATTTCTGAAAAGTTAATACAATTTAACTTAAGAATTGAACCTTACAAGTATGAATTTTTAAAAACTGAGCTTAGTTATCTTGGACATGTAACAGGTGAGGGTGTGAAACCTGACTCTGAGGAGGTAAAGGCAATATCTAACTTTCCCATCCCTAAGAATACAACTGATGTAAAATCTTTCTTATGACTAGCAAGATAATATCGTAAATTTATTCCTCATTTCAGTAATACTGCTACACTCGTGACTGATTTGTTAAAGAAGGATCAGAAGTGGCAATGGAAAGCGGAACAATTAGAAACCTTTTGTCTTTTGCAGGCAGCACTTACTCAGCCTATAACACAATATTCAGAGTTTACCAAGCCGTTTGTAATAACTATGGACACATCTAGATTTGCAGTAGAAGCAATCTTTATTCAAGGTAAGATGGGCCAAGATAAGCTTATTCCTTTCGCTATCAGAACTTTAAACGTAACAGAATAAAATTATTTTACAACAGAAAAGGAATTGACAGCAATTGCGTGGACACGTAGATATTTTAGACCTTATTTACTAGAAAGAAATGTTACTATTGTTACTGATTATAAACCGCTAACGTGGGTGTTTAGTGTGAAAGACCAAAGTTCTAGACTTCTAAGATGATGTCTTTTACTAGAAGAATGTGACTACGATTCCGTAAAAAGCCGAGAAGAAAAATATGAATGCAGACGCATTGCGTAGGCATCCAGTGGTGATGACTGTACTGATAACATGTAAGAAAAACCCGAAAATTCTAAAAGAAATGAATGTATGCCCAATAGGACATCGAGATGTTCAAAGCATCTACGCTAAGTTAAAAATATATTTTACATGGCTTGGTATGTTCCATGACGTGCAGGATTATATTAGAAAGTGTGATATATGTAAGAAAAACAAATTTACGGGTCCGCATGTTAAAACTCCATTTCAAGAAACGGACAATCAGTATCAACCATGGAATAAACTATGTTTAGATATTGTGAGACCCTCTCCAATGACTGACGAAGGTTATAAATACATTCTCACTTGCCAAGACAATTTAAGCAAGTACTTGTAAGCCATCCCCACGATAACGCAAACAGCTGACGAGGTGTCACCTTTTTGCGTGATGTAGTGTTGCATTATGGTATACCAAATTCAAATGTGACAGACCAGAGGTCGCAATTTATGAGTAATATTTTTAAACGGTTATGCAGGTTACTTAAGGCACATAAACTAAACACTACTGCATACCACCCAGTAAGTAACGGCGCGTTAGAAAGAACGCATAAAACCACGACAGAGTATTTACGTTGCTTTTGTAATCCTGGAAACAATGACTGGGATATATGGTTACCTTTTGCGTGTTTTGTGTATAACACTACACCACACACTATGACTAAGTATGCGCCCTTTGAAATGTTGTTTGGCAGGAAAGTCAATATTCCAGGGCATTTGCAACAGAAAACTGCACCTTTATATAATTATATTATTCTTGGCGTAAAGCAGAAGGTACAAGCATGTCATGAAATAGCCCAAGCGAATTTAACAAAATCGAAGCAACGAAGAGTTGCACATCAAGCTACTAAGGTTAACATGCCGAACTTCAATAAAGGAGATAAAGTACGTATTATTATGAAATGAAGAGGCAGGCAAATTGGATTCCCTTTGGGTGGGACCATATACAATTTATGATGTAGATCCCAATGGCTGTAATGTAATTATTGAACTTTTAAAGAAGAAAATGAAGGTCCATGTGAATAGATGGAAAGTGAATTAATCTAAGCCATAATGTTGGTAAGTGCGAATATGCATGCCATGATAATTGTGGGAAAATAAAGATAGCTAGAAACGAACAGACCTGCCGTGAGAAAATAAGGTTTGCCCACAGGATGAAGAGATCCTATAGGGACAACGAAGAGCAAGACTCTATCGTGATGAGACGCATAATAGTAAATGCGAACGAACCGCCCTATGAGACGCGAGAAAACCATTCAAATGGCGAGAGCGATTATGCGCATGTTTTATGGTTTAGTGTAATATACTGCATTTATGTTGCAGGACGTGGCCGGACATGAAGGTCAGTGTTGGTTATTGGATAATAACCGTAGTCATCATAGGAAGGTATTGCATGTTTCCGTACGCGGGAGAATTGAAACCGACTATCACACCGATTGAATCTCAAACGGGTTTATATTTTGATGAAATGGGACATCTTTTTCTATCCAACCCAGTGGAAAGTTGTAAGTTATGTGAATCTCAAACCAACTCAGTTACTATGGAAACAAGTCACACCAATCACAAGTTGTGAATTATTGCTTGAAAATTCACAATGTCACATGGTATTCATTGACGGATTGTCGTGCCTTTACTCCATATACATGATCGAAAGTAGAATATGTGTAGCAATTAATTTGAGTTCGGCATGAATTTTTTTGCCAACAAGTGGACTTCACTGCCCTCGTAACATAGTCTACACCTCCCTCGGCAACGGCGTCCGTTCAGGCGTCGGCGTCAATAAATTCGGCACCCACAGTATAACCACTCAACTACTCGGGGCTGACGACCGGGCGTCGGTAAAAGGATCTTCCGTCTGACAGCGTCAATCATCTGTAACACTACGCATGGCATCTGCTTGAACCTTTGTGTCCACGTACGAGTATGTTATCTGACTTTGAAGTTTGTTCGATGTTGGGCTGTTATTCGGCCACTTTAGGTCAGTTTGGATGGGTCCGCCAGGTCAGATTAGATTTATGCGTTAAGTTACCTGTAGTCTACTGTCCGAATCCGTCTAATTTAGTATGTTTCTTCTTCTTATTATTATTCTACAAATGTAGGAAGAGAAGACAACAATCACAACAAATATTTACACGTTGTAAAAGTTTACTTTAACATGTTTCGGCCTATGTATAAGGCAGTCATCATGATAATAACATGATACTAACGAAAACAGCTGAGTAGAATAATCTAAAAACGCAAGAATTATGAAAAGAGGAACATTCCTCTTGTTCAGAACATCTATCAAGGACAGTAAGCGTAACATCACTTGTGACCGACGTCACTGCCCTGCATTTAATGGCTTCGGCTTATCATGTATTTTTATGATACTGTAAGGTTAGTTCTCAATTGCCGACGTAAGCTGTGTAAAATGATAAAAGGTGTTCTATACGATAATATTCTTCTCATTCATCTTCTTCATCTTGCTTGGCGCTTCGACCAGTTTCGGGTCATGGCCTTCCCGATCACCTTCTGCCAATCTTCTCTCTCCCTTGCTTCCGCCTTCCATTTCCGCACCTGTAGAAAAACAACGGCATCCTTTCAAAAAGCAGCCTCCCATCTGCCTCTCACATCACCCCCTTACTTCTTAGGAGATATGAAAATCATGCATCCTTGTTACGTGGCCAGCCCAACGTAGTCTCTTCAGGCCACATCATCGGGATATGTCTCTTTGTTGCAAGTTATGCTCTTATGCCAATGCGTCGTCATCTCCGCCGCCAATTTCGGCATCTGGATCGATTTAGAGTTTTGTGTCCAACATACGCCTCCATTTCTTCAGATCTGTGGCCATAACCTTCAGGACAGACAGTGACTCTGCCCCGTGGAGTTGCTTAGTTAATATCAAACAACAAAAATGACAGACAAAATATTAAGTTTAAATTCGAGTTGTTTTGTAAGAGCAATGTACGAAAATACAATTAAATACAACAAACACGAATGTAAGTCACAGAGATCGCTTATACGATGGTGTGTTGACAAAATACTGCTGGACCAACTGCTCAATTTACATGTGTATTCATGTGTACGAACATAAGTAAGTTCGGAAAGTCTCGGCACACCCGCTGAAAAATGCGTAAACAAACAATGATTCCAAGTGGCCCCACGAGAGAGTAAAAGGTTTTACTGTTCATAGTAGTGGAGGCGGAGCGTCGTGCTCTTGACGCCGAGGCCCGAATAACAACCAGTAACGAAACCTCATAGGGAGAGTAACAGCTTCCTACTATATCGACCGTGTTAATGCCAAATTCAACGATTTACACACGGCACCGTAGTAGTATAAACTATATGGTGCGGCATTTAACGTTACCCATTTTGAAAGTAGCATAACACATTTATTATACACAGCAATAAATACAACGCAACACGGTTAAGTAAGTCAGTGTCTTGGATTCACAAAAAATGCCTCACGTCTTCAATACAACGTCTAGGAGATGTCCTCCATGACAATCAAGGCATTGCTGCCATCTCCCAAGTATACTTGCCATGACTTGACGTACAGTGTCCTGCGTAACATTCGCAATCTCCTGACGAATTTTATTTTTAAGGCTGCTAATGTCAGGGAGGGTGGGAGTAAAAACTTGAGCTTTCAAATACCCTCATAAAAATGTTTGCTGCACTAAGGTCCGGTAAACTGGAGGTCAGCGTGCGTGTGCACCATCTGTCGGCAAAAACGGACGCGCAACGCTTTGTGCGCAGCAGTTAATTCCTGGACGATATGCAGTTTATACGGGTGAAAATGCAAATCATGA
>JGI20166J26741_11586473_pt1 | contig 11811 bp, 9 predicted proteins | sample TergutCu122P5_FD_26741 | JGI IMG/M metagenome (IMG submission 26741) | reverse complement strand
GGATGAATAAATATTTCAAATTTTGTTAAAATAACTAAATCCAAATTCTATTATGCGAGGTGAGACATGAGTAACTTCAACATCCGGTGCAGCGTCAACACCTGCAAGCACAACGACAAGCTGAATTACTGCACGCTATCGAGCATACACGTGGGAAACAACGGCGCGCTTGCGGCGCAAAAGACGCAGACCGAATGCGACAGCTTTGAGCGTTAAACAGTACTGCGCACCGCAAAAATACCATTTCCCGAAACCATTTGGTGGGAAATGGTATTTTTTAACGTGAGTTCGACGAAGTCGAACCAGCCGCGTCAGCGGCTGGACCCAGCGCTTTCGCTGCGCGAAAGTGGCGCGGAGCGCCAGTTTGCCGAAGGCAAACCGCAAGGCCGAAGGAATTTTCACGTTACTCATACATTTTCGTGCGTTTCTGCGCGAAAATGTATGAGTATATTTTGCGTGGTGAATATCTCAGATATATTTTTCCAACGTTTTGGCCAGCTTATCCTCGTCGACGGCTGAAAGGTCCGGGGCGTCTTCCGCCGTGAAAATCTCCCAGGATTCCTCGTGAACCAGCGTCTCGCCCGGGTCAAGCAGCGTCAGCGGGCCGAGGGACTCGCATTCCAGGAAGTCGCCGTTGGTGTATGTCTCGAAATTGCAGCCATTGTCCGGGTAGAGCGCGTCCTCCATAAAATCGAAGGATTTGACCAGCACCTGCCCGCCGACGAACACGGCGGCCCAGCAGGAGCGGTTGTCCACGCCGAACTTGATGGGATTCGCTATGTTCTTATCCTGATACAGCGTTATAAAATTCCGGCCCCAATGCACACGGCGGCAGGCCATGTTTGTATAGTCCCAGGTGGTTATGTTGCCGTTCGGCAGCAGGCCGGCCTTGGGGTTCTGCTTGGGCACGACCTCTTTGGCCCCCGGCGCGAACATGGTTATGGCCCAGGGCGCGAGTTCGGCCTCCCACATGCCGCAGTTTTTGACCGTGTGCTCCAGGGTGACGGAGGGTTCGTCGTCCGCCATAGTCACGCAGAACGATTTCTGGATAAGGGAGCCCTCTTCGACCGGGGCGGTGAAGCAGCCGCCGTATTCGGTCTGGGTGAAGGCGACGGGCTTGTTGTCCGGGGCGTAGCAGCGCGGCAGCACCTCCGGGGAAATCCAGAGCCTGTGCCCGCCGTACAGGCGGAAGATATCGCCGCCGAATTCCGCGAAAGGCTGCGCGAGGCCGGCCTTTTTTTCGTCGTTGTAGAACATGTTCTGCTTGCCCGGAATGGAGCAGTGTATGACGCGCGGCCCGAAGTCCAGCGTGACGACGAGCTTGATTTTGCCGTTTTCGATTTCGACGCAGTTGCCGAAAACGCCGTATTGTGTTTTTTTGATGGATACAGATGACATAATTTTTTTCTCCCGTGATTAGTTTTCTATAGTTACTTCTTCATTTTTAAGGTCTTTGGCCTCGTCTTTGACGCCGGCTTTTTTCAGTGCGGCGTTGATATCGAAGCCCGTCAGCGTCTGCACGACCTCCGGCAGCGAGGACATGATATCCGTCACATAGCCGGTCACTTTGGATGCGCCGGTGCCGCCGGCGTTCGCGCCGTCGATGACGACGATCTTCTCCGTCCTGGCCAGCGGGTCGGCGACGGCCCGCGCTATCTCCGGCAGGCGGTCGATGACCATCTGGGTCATGGCGGCGTCGTTGTACATCTTGTAGGCTTCGGCCTTTTTGCGCATACCCTCGGCCTCGGCCAGGGCCTTCATGCGTATCGCGTCGGCCGTGGCCTCGCCCTCCAGGCGGATAGCCTTGGACTGCGCCTCGGCGGACTGAATCTGCATGTAATTCTGGGCTTCGGCGGATTTTTGGACCTTGTACTTATCCGCGTCGGCCTGGCGCTCCAGCTTGTACTTGTCGGCGTCGGCCTGCTTCTGGACGGTGGCTTCCAGCTCGCGCTGGCGGCGCAGGCTTTCCTGCTGCTGAATCTCCGTCTCTTTCTGCTTGGCCAGCAGCTGGACTTCCAGATCGGTTGAAGTCACCTGCTTGTTGGATATGTTGGCCTGTATGTCATAAGCCTTGTCCGCGATAGCCTTGGCGGATTCCTGCTCCTGGCGGTACGCCTGAACCTTTATCTCCTTTTCCTTCGTGGCCTGGGCTATCTGCGCCTCGGCGTCCAGCCGGGCCTGCTCGCCCAGGCGGTTGGCCTCGGCGGTCTTGATCTTCGTCTCTTTGGCGGCTTCGGCCTGGGCTATGTCGGCGTCGCGCTTGACCTCGGCGATGCGCTTCTTGCCCAGCGCGGCCAGGTAGCCGTTTTCGTCGGAGATATCGCGGATGGTGAACGCCTTGATCTCCAGGCCCATCTGCACCAGGTCCAGCGCGGCGACTTCCTGCACCTGCGAGGCGAACTTCTCCCTGTCCTTGTATATCTCCTCGACGGTCATCTTGGAGACGATCTCGCGCAGCTTGCCCTCCAGCACGTCTTTGGCGATGCTCTTGATGGCGTTGATCGTGTTGATCTGCACGCCGGTGTTGAACTGCTCCATAGCGGCGAGGATGCTCTCCTTACTGCTCTTTACCTTGAGCACGGCCACGCCGTCGGCGATGATGCCTACGCCCTGTTCTGTCAGCGCGCCTTCCGTGCGGACCTCGATCTTGATATTCTCCAGCGAGATGTAGTCCACGCGCTCAAACATCGGGACGACCAGCCCGCCGCCGCCGGATATGACGCGCTTTGAAAGGCCCGTCACGACCATCGCCTTGTCCTGCGGCACACGCTTCCACAGGGAGGAGATGATGAAGAGGATGAGGAAGATCAGTACCAGCACTACGATGATAATGACTATTGCCGGTGTAAGTAAAATGGCTTGCAGCATACTATTCACTCCTTTATTTATCGGATTCGTCCGGTTTTTCTTTCTTTCCCAAAAGCTCGACAACGATGGATTCGTCAATGGCTATTTTCGCGAAATTTTCGCGCGCCTGTTCAAGCGTTTTCGCTTCGTCCAAAATCACGGCAATAGCCCTTACAATCAGTTTTGTTTCATAACTCATATCAACGTCCCTTTCCTGCAAATTCTGCATATCATCACCTCTCTTTTAATGCATTTTCATCAACCTTTACTTTTGCATTATGTTGGCGTTTGTGTCATCCGAAATGACCCTGGCGACGCAGAACACGCCGTCCGCTATGTCCTCGATGATTACGCTTTCGCCGGCCTCCAGGGCCTGGCCCTGGCGCGTTCTGGCCGGCCCGCGGCCCACGCTGTCCCTGATGGTATAGGCGATTTCGCCGAAGCCTTCGGCCGGTATGCGCACGCTCACTTTCGCCGCGTTCCACATCAGCTCCTCGTTGCTCAGCGCGGTTGTGTTCTGCGCCCGGGTGAGCGGGTCAAGCACGAGCTTTAACAGCAGCAGCACGCAAAAAGCGCCCGCCGCGGCGCAGATTATCAGCGCGTACACAAACGGGACGGCCATGCGCGTGAGCATGATGCCGCAAGCGCCGAACACGACCAAAAACAGCGAGAGCGTGACGGGGCGAAAGACGGAAAACACGCCGGACAGATGAAAATGCCCGGTTTGGCCGCCGCCGTCGCCGGAGCCGTGATCAAAATGCGCCCCGGACGCGTCGGTATTCGCGGCGTCAAAATGCCCGAAATGCGCGAAATCCAGATGGCCGAACAGGAACGAGATGATCGTGAACCCCGCGCCTATGCCGAAACAAACTATGAATAGTGTCATTGGAGCACCCCCTAAATTAATCTATCATTTTATCTCTATCGGCGCCAGGCGCCAGATTTCGTCGGCGTACTGGCGGATAGTGCGGTCGGAGGAGAACTTGCCGCTCTTGGCCACGTTGATGACGGCGGAGCGCGTCCAGGCGTGCTTGTCCTTGTATTTGTCGTTGACGAGTTTCTGGGCGGCGACGTAGCTTTCGAAATCCTTCAGGATGAAGTACTCGTCGGCCCGGGAGCCGCCGTAGCCGTTGAGCAGCGCGTCGTACAGCTCGCGGAACAGGTCGGGGTTGTCTTTGCAGAGGGTGCCGTCGATCAGCAGCGTGAGGACGGCCCGCACGTCGTGGTCCATGTTGCAGACGTCCCACGGGGAGTAGGTGTTTTCCACGGCCATTTTGTGCACCTCGTCGGCGGTCAGTCCGAAGATGAAGATGTTGTCCTCGCCGACTTCCTTTAGTATTTCGACGTTCGCGCCGTCCAGGGTGCCGACGGTCAGCGCGCCGTTGAGCATGAACTTCATGTTGCCCGTGCCGGAGGCCTCCTTGCCGGCGGTGGAGATCTGCTCGCTCACGTCGGCGGCGGGCATCAGCTTCTCCGCGTGGGAGACGCAGTAATTCTTGACGAAATGGACGCGTATGCGCCCTTCCATTACCGGGTCGTTATTGACCAGGTCGGCGACGCTGTTGATCAGCTTGATGATAAGCTTGGCGCGGCGGTAGCTGGCGGCGGCCTTCGCGCCGAAGATGAACGTGCGCGGCTCAAATTCTATTGAGGGGTTGACCCGCAGCTTGTTGTAGAGGTTGAGTATATGGAACACGTTAAGCAGCTGGCGCTTGTATTCGTGCAGGCGCTTGACCTGGATATCGAACATGGAGTCCGTGTTCAGCACAATGCCCTGCTTGACGCGCAGGTAATCCGCGAGGGCGTTCTTGTTCTGCTGTTTGATGCGCATGAATTTGTCCCGGAAGGCCGGGTCGTCGGCGAAAGGCGCCAGCCGCTCCAGCTCTTCGAGGTCGGTGATCCATTTATCGCCGATGGCCTCCGTTATCAGGCCGGCCAGCTGGGGGTTGGCCAGCTTGAGCCAGCGGCGCTGGGTGATGCCGTTGGTCTTGTTGTTGAATTTTTCCGGGTATATCTCATAAAAATCCTTGAGTTCCTGCGTTTTGAGTATCTCCGTATGGATTTCGGCCACGCCGTTGACGGAATGGCTGCCGACTATGGCCAGGTACGCCATGCGCACCAGCCCGTCCGCGAGGATGGCCATTTTGCGGATTCTGTCCGGGTCGTCGCCGTAGCGCGTGACAAGCAGCGCGCAGAAGCGGCGGTTGATTTCGTCCACTATCATATATATGCGCGGCAGCAGGCGGCTGAATATCTCTATCGGCCATTTTTCCAGCGCCTCGGACATTATGGTGTGGTTGGTGTATGAACAGGTTCTGCGGGTTATCTCCCAGGCGTCGTTCCATTCCAGGCCGTATTCGTCAAGCAGCAGGCGCATCAGCTCCGCGACGGACATCGATGGGTGCGTGTCGTTGAGCTGGAGCTGGACTTTGTCCGGCAGCAGCGTGAAATCGTCGTGCGTCTCTTTAAAACGCGCCAGAATGCGCTGGAGGGTGGCGGAGATGAAGAAATACTGCTGTTTCAGGCGCAATTCCTTGCCGGCGACGAAATCATCCGCCGGGTACAGCACGTCCGTCAGGGTGCGCGCGAGGTTCTGTTCCTGGGATGAACGCTCGAAATCGCCCTTGTTGAAGGATTGCAGGTCGAAGGCGTTGAAGGCCTCCGCGTCCCAAAGGCGCAATGTGTTGACCATGTTGTTGCCGTAGCCGACGATGGGGTAGTCGTACGGGACGGCCTTGACGCGCTGGGCGTCGGCCTGTTCGAATTTGTATTTGCCGTCCGGCTGTTTGATGGGGTTGACGCGGCCGAAGAATTTGACCTCGACGGTGTATTCCGTGCGCTTTACGCCCCAGACGTCGCCGTTTTCCAGCCAGTTATCCGGCTTTTCAACCTGGTAGCCGTCGACGATATCCTGTTCGAATATGCCGTAGCGGTAGCGTATGCCGCAGCCGTAGGCGGGGTAGCCAAGAGTGGAGAGGGAATCCAGAAAGCAGGCGGCGAGCCTGCCCAGGCCGCCGTTGCCCAGGCCGGGGTCGCGCTCGGCGTTTTCAAGCGCGTTATAGTCCACGCCCAGATCGTCCAGGACTTCCCTGATTTTATCGGACGCCTTTAGATTGATGATGGTGTTGCCCAGGAAGCGCCCCATCAGAAATTCCATCGAGAGGTAGTAGACCGTCTTGACGTCTTTTTCGGCGAAGGTATCGTGCGTGGCGATCCATTTATCCATCACGGCGTCGCGTATGATGAAGGCGAGCGCCTGATATATCTGCTCGGTCGTGGCGGTTGCCAGCGTTTTCCTGAACATCGCCCGGACGTTGTCCTCGATCTTGTCCCTGATCTCGGCTTTGTCCATGGTACTCAACGAATCTATGTCCTTCTCAAATTCACGCGCCAATATAATACCTCCGATGGAAATGACTGAATAAAAACGGCAAAAAGGGGATGATTGGAGATCATATATTTATTATACCATATTTTAAGTAATACTGCAATTATAATATATAATATTGACGAAAATTATTAACTGATATAAAATAGCAGTGGCCGGTAACGGAATGAAAAAAATCAGAGGTGTTAGCATTGGATTTCATGGAGACAATAAAGCAAAAAGCCCGGGCGGGCAAGAAAACCATTGTCATGCCGGAATCGTTTGAGATCAGGAACCTGAAAGCCGCGTCGCGGCTGCTGAAAGACGGGCTTGTAAACGTGGCGCTGATTGGCGCGAAAGACGCGATAACGGCCAAAGCCGCGGAGCTGGACAAGAATATCGACGTATCCGGCGCGGTTTTTATCGACCCGCTGAACGACCCCGATATGGGCAGGTATATTCAGACGCTGGCGGAACTGCGCAAATCCAAGGGCATGACGGAGGAGGAGGCCGAAAAGCTGCTGAAAGGCGACCCGCTGTACCTGGGCGTTATGCTGGTAAAATGCGGCGCCGCGGACGGGATGGTTTCCGGCGCGGTGCATTCCACCGCCGATACAATACGCCCGTCTCTCCAGATATTAAAGACGGCGCCGGGGGTGAAGCTGGTTTCCTCGTTCTTTATGATGATTGTGCCGGATTGCGATATGGGCGCGGACGGCGTGTTCCTGTTCGCGGACAGCGGGCTGGTGCAAAACCCGTCCCCGGAGGAGCTGGCGGCCATTGCCCAGAGTTCCGCCAAATCTTTCAAACAGCTCACGGGCGTTGAGCCTGTTGTGGCTATGCTCTCGCATTCAACGAAGGGCAGCGCCAGGCACCCGGACGTGGACAAGGTGGTGGAGGCGACGCGGCTTGCGAAGGCGGCGGCCCCGGAGCTTCTGATAGACGGGGAATTGCAGCTGGACGCGGCCATAGTCGGGAGCGTGGGGCAATCCAAGGCGCCGGGCAGCCCGGTCGCGGGGAGGGCCAACGTGCTTATCTTCCCGGACCTGGACGCGGGCAATATCGGGTACAAGCTGACGCAGCGCCTGGCGAAGGCCGAGGCCTACGGGCCGCTGACCCAGGGCATAGCCAGGCCGGTCAACGACCTTTCGCGCGGGTGCTCATGGGAAGATATAGTGGGAGTGGCGCTGATCACGGCGGCGCAGTGCGAGTAAATACTATTATATTATTACTACTAAGGAGAATGACATGAAAATTTTAGTATTAAACTGCGGCAGTTCCTCGCTTAAATACCAGCTGATCGACATGGCGGACGAAAGTGTGCTGGCCAAGGGCCTGTGCGAGAGAATCGCCATCGAGGGCTCGCGCATGGAGCATAAGCCGGCGGGCAAAGACAAATACATCATCGAGCGCCCGATGAAAGACCATTCCGTGGCCATACAGATGGTGCTGGAGGCGCTGACGGACGCGGAGCACGGCGTGCTCGGCTCCATAGGCGAGGTGGGCGCGGTGGGCCACAGGGTCGTGCACGGCGGCGAGGCGTTCCATAGCTCCGTTATCATCACGGACGAGGTTATGCGGGCCATCAAAGCCTGCTGCGAACTGGCCCCGCTGCATAACCCGCCGAACCTGCTGGGTATAGAGGCGACGGAAAAGCTGCTGCCGGGCGTGCCGATGGTCGCCGTGTTCGATACGGCTTTCCACCAGACCATGCCGGAAAAGGCCTATTTATACGCCATTCCTTTGAAATACTATGATGAATACAAAGTCCGCAAATACGGCTTCCACGGCACAAGCCACAAATACGTGGGCCTGCGGGCGGCGGAAATGCTGGGCAAGCCGGCGTCCGCGCTGAAGATCATAACCTGCCACCTGGGCAACGGCTGCAGCGTCGCCGCGATAAACGGCGGCAAGAGCGTCGATACGTCGATGGGCTTCACACCGCTCGAGGGCCTGGCTATGGGCACCCGCAGCGGCGATATCGACCCTTCGGTTGTGCTTTTTATATCGGAAAGAGAGAATATGACCGCCAAGGATGCCGCGGAAATACTCAATAAAAAGTCCGGCGTGCTGGGCATTTCCGGCATCTCCAGCGATTTCCGGGATCTGGAGGCCGCCCGGGACCAGGGCGATAAGAACGCGGCCTGCGCCCTGAGCCTGTTTTCATACAGAACCGCCAAATACATCGGCGCCTACGCCGCGGCCATGAACGGCGCCGACGCCATCGTATTTACGGCGGGCGTCGGCGAAAACGGCCCCGGAACGCGTTCCGCCGTCTGCGCTTACCTGGGCTATCTGGGCGTCGCGCTGGACGAGGAGAAGAACGCCGTGCGCGGCCGCGAAATAGACATAACCACGCCCGAATCAAAGGTGCGCGTGCTCGTCATACCCACCAACGAGGAGCTTGTCATCGCCCGCGACACCAACGAGCTTGTTAAGTGAGCACGGTAATTTCATCGTTTATGACAATCTTGTTACGGAGCTTCTTCTTCCTCTTTCTGGCATCTGGTAGGGGCGGGTCAATACTAGAAGCTAGAGAAAAGAAGAGGCTGGAGGCTAGATAAACCGGCTACTGCGTCTGTAGGGCGCGATGCCCACATCGCGCCGCGCCCCGACAGGCGGAACGGTCAAGACCGTTCCCTACAGTCCGTAGGGGCGAACTGTGTTCGCCCGTCGGATGCCTTATGGTTGCCGTCATTGCGGGCTTGACCCGCAATCTCCGTGCTAGAAGCCAGAGGCCAGAAACCAGAGGCCAGATAAAACCGCGACCGTAGGGCAAGGGCTCTGCTCTTGCCGCGCCATGCCAGTTTTATACCATTGTGTTTGCCCGGAAGGATTTAAACTTGGAGTGGCTGGAGATTGCGGGTCAAGCCCGCAATGACAGCGGCTAGGGGCAATGACGGCAGGGCTGGAGGCGGCGGGAGCAGAGCCCCCGCCCTACAGTGGCGTCGTAGGCGGCGCGTTGTAATAACCTATGAAATCACCGTGGTTAAGTGAGTGAAACAGTTGACTTTAACCTCCTGAAAAGGTACAATATCAATATTAGGAACTGTCAATAAATAGCATGGACAGATAGCGCAGGATTTTTGTCGTCTGTCAAGGAAGCGAAAGCCGCCGCGCAGCAGCGCTGCGCAAGGTTTTCGCTGACGCGGACAGGCGGCAAAAAGACAAGCTAAATGTCCATGTTATTTGCAGACAGTTCCGCAGGAGGCGCATTTAATGAAAAAATTTATCGCCGCGTTTATCGCCGCGGCGCTGGCCGCGGCGGCGGGCCCGGCGGGGGTTTACGCCGCGCCGGCGGCCACGCTTAAGGTCATCAGCCAGCCCGTGTATACGGACGTCGGCTCGTATTCCGAGGGGCTGTGCTGGGTCACAAAGGACGGCTTCACATATCAGTATATCGACGAAAACGGCAGGGTCGCCATCGACGGCCTGACGTTCGCCGGGCTTTTCGGCGCGGGCAAGAGCTTCCTGCTGGGCAGCACCATTCAGTGCGGCCAGTTTTCCGGCGGGCTGGCGGCGGTCATCGGCAACCCGCAGGGCCTGGCCCCGCGCACGGTGTACATCGACAAAACGGGCAAAATCGCGCTGAACGCGGACAAGGCGCTGGGCGGCTATGTCTACGGCGGGCAGTTTTCCGGCGGCTCGGCGCTCTGCGCGGTCTTCGACGCGTCCGCGTCGTTCACGGGCGAGGTTCTGCTGCGGGCCGACGGCTCGTCCGTCAAATACTCCGATAACCCGAATTATAACACGGACATCCGCCTCTCCGGCGGGCTGATCCCCTTCACCGACGGCACCGGGCTGTACGGCTACGCGGACGCCGCGATGAACACGGTGATCAAGCCGCAATTCGACGACGCCTTCGCTTTCTGCGACGGTTACGCCGCGGCCTCGCAAAACGGCTCCTGGGGCGTCATTGACAAGACCGGCGCGTTCATAATCAAACCGCGATTCGACGCGATACTGGCCACCGGGGTCAAGGCGGACATGGTATTCAGCGAGGGCCTGGCCAGCGCGGAAAAAGACGGCGCCTGGGGCTATATCGATCAGAAGGGCAATCCCGTCGGCGGGTTCAGCTGGGACTTTGCCTCGCCCATGTCCTGCGGCCTTGGCACGGTCGTCAAGGACGATCTCTACGGCTACGTGGACGGGGCCGGCAATACCGTGATCGCGCCACAATACGACGACGCCAACAGCTTCTTCGAAGGCTTCGCGCTGGTCGGCAAAGACGGCGTCTACAAACTCATCGACAAAACCGGCGCGGCTTCCGCCCAGACCTGGAACTTCAGCGCCACCCTCACGACGTTCGACGCGCCGCAGATGATATTTTTCACAAACTCCGGCCATAATTACGGCATCGCCAAAATTATCATTTATTAATATACACGGCGGCTCCCTTGGCCGCCCATCGCCCCGGTGTCGGAAGGGTAGACGAGTTGGTCTTAGAAACCAATGCCAAAAGCATGCAGGTTCGAGTCCTGTCCGGGGCATTATAATTAAATCCAGTATAAACCGGGGCAGCGCTTATGGTCATAAGGCATCTGGATTCCCACCTTCAGCTGATGGTTACGTCCTATCTGGTAACCATGTTGTTTTGCATGTTTTCGCTCTGCTTTCTTGTGATAAAGAGCGCGAGGTCCCCGCTCAGGACATCGTTCACCATAGTGCAGGGCGTGGCGATACTATGGCTGCTGTTTGCCATGCGCGAGCGGGTTTCGCTGACTTATTCGGAGATACTGCTCAATGTAAGATTAAGCCTGATTTGCATAAATTTCACCGCCCCTCTTTGGATGATCACGATACTCTTCTTTACGAAGCGGCTTTCAAGAAGAAGTTTTTGGTCAATCCCCGTAATACTCACGGTTCCGTTCGCGCTGAGCGTGCCAATGCTGTTCCCCGCGTCCTCCGGGATATTCGGGCTATACATAAAAGATATTCATATGGACGAAGGGGCCCGCGTTTTATATGAGAACTGGGGGCCTCTGGAGACGGCGACGAGCGCTTACGCCGTTTTCTGCATATTTGTGTGCTTTTGTTTTTTGGTTATTTATTTCAGAAAAAACAGTTCCATAAAATTAATTGAAAAAATAACGGCCCTGATCATATTGTGGTCGCCGATTAGTATTCATTTTATCGGGCTGCTGCGCGACGCGCCCTTTGACCTTACGCCGCTCACATTTTCGCTGTGGGGCGCGACGACGACTTATCTCTCTTTCCACAGGCAGTTCTTTAACGCCGTGCCGTCGCTTGTCTGGAATATCTTTAACATAGCCAAAGAGAGCATGGTCGTTTTAGGCGCGGACGGTTCGGTCAATGTGAATAAGGCTTTCACGGAGGCGTTCGGTTCCCGCGAGGGCGATTTTATGAATTTCGCGGAAGGGCTTTCAGCCGGGCTGAGTGAGCGAATCCGCCAAAAACGCGATGTCGCCGGCCTTGAGGCCGAAAAGGACGGCGTGCACTATGAAATATCGGTAAAAAACGTTCTGGGGAGAGGAAACAAGACGGTGGGCCAGCTCGTGACCATCAACGATGTTTCCGAAACAAAGCAGCTTACGCTGGCGGGGGAACGGGCGCGCATAGCCTCCGGCCTGCACGAC
>JGI20166J26741_11586362_pt1 | contig 11811 bp, 10 predicted proteins | sample TergutCu122P5_FD_26741 | JGI IMG/M metagenome (IMG submission 26741) | reverse complement strand
TTCTCTATCAGTTTGCACTTACTGCTGGTCTTCGCTTTATATATATATATATATATATATATACATACACACACACACACACACACACATGCTTAATATTGATTCTCATAATTTGTGCAAATGTTAGACATAACTTCGGGACTTTTCACTTGGATCATATAGAATATCGTAAAAAATCCAGTTTTCCCACAAAAAATAACACCCTTTTCTTTTAGATTGACTTTCGCAAAGTATGTATTGAAATTTAATAATTTGTAAGAAAACAGGTAGCATAAAGTGACGACAGTTAATCGTTACAGTATGAGACGCTGCTCATCACTGACCTTCCCTGGTCCGGAGTTGCTGCCTCGCACAAGCACCGCCATGTTGCTAGTCTGGTTTCTGCTGGCCAAGGAAGAACGCGTCTGATGACGATTAAGCACTCCAGCAGGGTTCTTTGGTACTTCCATCATCACGACGTGCCAGCAGCTGCCGAGTCTAATTGGGTAGGTACTGTTGTCGAATGTGTTGACAGCATTGCCATCAACAACACATGTCGCTGTAAGAGTAATCGGTTTTGTCAAAGTCATTATCAGGTGACAACTTTCTTTTTGATTAATGTTATTCACTTATGCAGGTAATATTTCTTGCGGATGAGAAGGCTACAGCTAATGGGCGGGGACATGAAACAAAATGTCCTTCATAGGATTAACAGAAATGGGGCTTTGATTATTTGTCGGTTTTTCTTTCCTTGCAACGGAAAAACAACTAAAATAACTGTTGCTTAAGATAGCACTACTCTATGTTATTTGGAATGGTGCTTCAGTTGGTACTATAATGCCAAATGTATTTTTTCATTTCACAAGGAACACTCCTCGTTCTACGAAGCTGTATTTACTCTGAAGAGAAGAAAATAAACTCGGCATAAATAACATTTACAGTACAACTTGAAGGACAGCAGGTTGTTGCGTAGTCATCCTACGTGAGTTTAGAGGTCAGCAAAGAGATATACATATTAACGAAGAGAACAGCAGTGTTTAAGTCGGTATTGCAGTGTCGGCATTATCAGAATATTGGTACTGCTAGACGATTTTTTTTTGTGTTGGTATTATTATTATTATTATTATTATTATCGTTGTTGTTGTAGAAAACTATCTTTCTAATAATTCTAAAGTTTGCAGCGTGCATATTTAGTAAAATTGTAATTTTATATTATTTCTCAAGATAGAAACTGGATGTATGAATTTTTCCTTAAGCTTTGAACAGGAATTTCACTAGTATTCTAGTAATCCTACAACTTAAAACAATTTTCATCTCTTCTCTGTCAGTCTTTTTCCGACATGCTTTCTTTCGAACTTCGTAGAAGAGAGATTAAGATCTTTGTTATGGAAAGTAACAATACTTGTTACAATTCATATTTTGAACTAATGCTATTTTCTCCAGTACATACGTACGAAAACTGAGATGAGAGACTACAATAAACTTACGCTGGTAGTAGAGTGGTGACATGGCTTTTCCAATTCTGTCAACAGCCGAATAATCTGGATTTTGCTGAAGTAGTGCTGCTGCCAGTGGGTGCAGGCGAACGTTGGTGAAATTGATGTTCATCATTGGCGCTTCAATGGACACGTTGACTGCAGTACTGTTTTTGTTCAGTTTTACGGTCAATTGCACTTGGTTAGGTTGTGGATTGGGTGGGAAAATATTCTCAGTGACGTAAGGGAAAGCATAGTGACGAATTGCGCTGTATGCCTTGTATGTGTTATTTATCCATGAATCAGGTATATTCTTGTACTTCAGCGTGAATTTGTGCAGGTCGAGTATGTTGGCTTTTTCAGTGACATTACGGCAGGCACTAAGGAGATTGTTGCCTTCGTGCATCTGCGCTTCGCACAACTTGGCCATAGGGCTTTCAGCAACGGACTGTCTGAATGCAAGAGATTGCTCCATTTTACCCTGTCAAGAAGTTCAAGAGATATTAATTGAAATAATACACACTTTTTCCGTTTTATTAGAAACCACGGCAACTCATGTTATTTTTCATTCTCATGGTGTACTATAACTATGGCCCCTTCGATCTGCAGCCGATTTGGGGCCAATTTGATGATACGTGAATAGATATGAAGCATTTTTGGGATGATAATTGACAGGTAAAACATAAGTATCTTTTTTTTCTGCTTTTATCACCACAGATACCACCTAGGTCGCCCTGGGATCAAACCCAAACTTTCGCTATGAAAGTTCGGCGACTAGCCGTCTGATCTGTGGCACTGGCAGTGGCACATGAATAGAACTGGAAATATGAGTGAAAGGAACTAACCTTGAGAACTGCCGTTGCTTGATTATTGGCACCGTCAATGACGTCCAACCGGGCGCTTACACTCGAGTTGGGGTCGAACTTCAAAGCGTGGCGGAAGTTCATGATTGGCACTTGGGGCATAGAAACGTTGACCGATAGGTATGCCTGCAAATAATTTACTTCATTTATTTTGTTCCTTTTAAAAAACAACTTAAACATCAAAGAGTAGTACTGTAAGGATTTACCAGTTTTCATTTCTTTGTTGAACTTGGTTTAAAATTCGTTTATATTATTGTAGTTAAGTTTTACCTATAATATTTTTCATGGTCAGTTATTAACAACTAGAGATCAATGTAAGTGAGGTTCTGGCTCACTGAAATGTGAAGCTGTGTACTTTTATCGGCATGTACTACAGTTGCGGAGGAACCTGATGTGTTCATCTTCAGCTCGTTCCTTCTAAGCTGAAGGCAGAAATATCTGGCTCCCAGAAAATGTTATCACTTTCCCCCCACCATTCCACATCCCAGTAGAACGTGATTTGTCACTGTGAGAACCTCAAATTTCAACGTAAATGGACTTACATTTCAGAATTTTGCATTCTAAATCATCGAAGTTAATAATTGCACGCTGTAAATTGTATTTTATGCAATGAAAGGCCACCACACGCATGTGTGATAGTAGTGGTGAATAACGAAGCTATTATATATAATTACCGACGAATACACAAAATCGGGAGTTATCAATCACAAGTGTTAATTAATCGTGATAAATATGATATGTATAACCAAAAAGTACTCCCCTTGCTCTACACTGTTCAGTGATTTTACTTATTTATTACCTGCAACTTTTTGTTCTCGTTTGTTATCTTAGCGGGTTTTGCACTCAGGAACAACAGTGCGCTTGTGCTGGCGTTCACTAGGGACGAAGCATATGCTGCAGTTGCTGCGTACATGGCTTCAGAATGGCCCTCAAATTTGACCGACACATCAATAACAGCAGCAGAAGCATCTGTAAATAGCACAAATAGGGCTAAGTTCTTTTGAATAATATCCCATTGCCAACAAAATGTAACTTTTGATGAGGCATGCTGATTTATCTTACATGTGCAGAAAAGTTCTGCATCAATTAGTTGTTAGCCTTCTGCGCGGGAGTGTCAGCATACAATTACACACGTGGGTTTAAATTATTTGCTTAATGCTCACAATTTTATCAAATAAAGTATAAAATGGAACAATTTTTAGGTAGTTTCTAAAGAAATATGGCGGGACTTCAATTACCTACATTACTGAACTGTAATCTCCGAAAAGCATATCTGATAGAAGTTAAGAGTTTATACGAACACTAATGATCTAGAAGATCACTTACAACTCAGAACGTAACTAAAATTTAGTTTTTATTAAAATTCTGTCAAGAAACCATTTGTATATTAAAGGTAAATGTACATGTACCATTTATTTAATCAGACGCGTTAATGAGGACGTACAGGTAAGTCTGCAAGCAGGCGTACCGTAATCACTAAGTGGAAGACTATAAGGTCCACGCCCTTCATCCCAACATTATACGTATTGCACAATGCTTTGTCCTGTTTAACACGCATACATACTTCCTGCTGCGGCGGCAACCTTGGCAAGAAATTCTTGTTGACGAGTGTAGCTGTCTGGAGATCTGGACTGTGGTTCTGCAGGATTATATTCACTTTCTTCGCCTGAGCCCTCTTCGTACTGGTGTCGACGTTTCGTACTGCGTGCATGTCGGCCCCTGTATTTGTTCTTTAATTTTTCAGCGCTCCCATCTTCGTATTCTTCAGTAAAAGCTGCCAGGTAGGCTTCATACTGAGGATCTGGTTGTTCGTTGTCGTCTGTTGTGATGAAATATATGTACAATGAAATCAGTACCTTGGTGTCAGTTTTCCTGATTGTAAAAACGAGCTGGGATAGTGAGAGCAACAGCGAATTGAGATACTGAGAGAGTAACAATAAATAGAGATACTGAGAGTGAGAGTAAACTGGGTTACCTACAGTAGTAGCAAACTGAGATATTGATAGCAGCAGTAAACTGGGATACTGAGAGAGTAGCGGTAGTTTGAGATACTGAGAGTAGCAGTAAACTGAGATACTGAGAGAGTAGCAGTAAACTGAGATACTGAGAGCAGCAGTAAAGTGACGTACTTGGAAAAGGAGTAAACTGAGATACTGAAGTAGAAATAAATGTATATCTTACCATAGGCTGCAGTAATTTTAACGGTTGTAGCAGTGCTGAGGTCCGGATTATGACTCACAGTGACATTTTCATAGTTCATTGATGTTCTAACCCAGTAATAGCTGGTTCTAGAGAGGACATCATGGGACTGAAGATTCTGAAGCAGCGCCTTGATATCTATAAACTCTTCTTCTGTTTCTGCTTCAATATTGAAAGCCATTCCAACTTCATTTTGGCCGATGACTCTAGAGAACTGCATCAAAATATAATTATTTACTGTGTAACTTACAAAGATGTCATTTTAAAATTACTTTTACGTTCTGTTGCACACACATATAACCTTCACTGAATGTTGTGCATAATACTGTGCGTAGTACTTTGAATAAATGTGAGTGTAAAATAAAACAGTGAGGATTAAATTTCTCTAAATTATACATAAAAATTTAGTTCTTACTTGACAGTAAAGGTCACGGTCCGCTAAAAAGACGAATCAGTTAAAAGCTCTATGGAGAACTTTTCTGTAATAATTGTGCCAATCAAAATGAATCACAAATACACTTTTGGGCACACATGAATTTCTTAAGGTTACAGAAAATTTTATTTATTTTTGCCACTAGCTTTAAAAGGTGAATACCCCACTGTCATTTATAACGTCTGATAATTCAAAATTTCCTACGGCAGCAACATATCAAGTGCCTGAGTGTAGTTATTCTTATGACAGTGTAGCAGATAAACACATTTGCAGGGTCTTCTATGCCATGCGTAGAATGGAATGTTTTTTTAACACTTACCAAACAAATGTTTCAGCACTGACAACGTTCACTATCTTCATCGTTAAAAACTTTAAAATCATGCACAATTTTCATTATTTTAGTCTCAAAATGTGCTTAAAGCCACTTTTGTAGATAGAAAATCTTATGACTTACCGACTTGCTTGGACGAACACTGATTACTTTGGCGTTACTGTCTTCACTGGCCGGTTTCATACTGAGGATATCGTGTTTGGTAGTGTAAGGAAGGGTTGTCCACTGCAGCACCTTGTGATATTCGTCGACATTCAGTGGTTTCAAAGCTGCATCCACGCGTTTGTTTTCAATATCCAAATTCACCGACACCTTGACTGGAAGGTTAACAAGGACATCTCTCTCCAAAGCGGCTATGTATCTTGCGCTTTCAAATGGTGCTACAAATCCCATCTTGATCATCTTTCTTGTAGAAAACCTAATTGTCAAATACAAATTAAAAATTAACATAAAGCACCTTATGTAATTATAAACTAGATAATATTTATGTTTCTTCTAATGGCACGTGCTTATTCAATACGAGCTTTTCATTTTATGCTGGCTACGTTTTCCCTTTTTATAATCTTACGGACTCCAAACTGCAGCAAACTTTGGTAAATTAAGGCATAATCTGATATGTTTTCTGTTCGTTCTTGTTTTGCTTAGCCGTGCTTCAGCTACGTGAAAATGATTACTGATTAAAGTCAGCAATTACAACAGTTTGGCTAATTTTATGGAGGAGTCTTTCTGGAGCACTCAGCTCTTCAATAAATAGAGAATTTTCCGCTTCTTACAGATTCCGAAATTTTGTTACCGTATTCACAAGAGCTCTTCACTGCTCCCCATCCTCAGTCAGTTGAATCCAGTCCACATCTTCCCATCCTATTTATTTTACATCCGTTTTAATATTATCATCCAACCTACCCCTTGGTCTTCTAAGTGACATCTTTAATTCAAGCTTTCCGACCCAAACAATGTACGTATTCCACTTCCCCACACACTTGCCCGTCTGATCCTTTAAGTGACCACCCTAATCGTGGAGTTGCTCATTGTGCTATTTTATCGATCCTCCAATTATTTCCTTCCGATTAGGTCCAAATTACAACATTCTCCTAAAATGGTCATTTCATATCACCCCCCAACCACCACCGCCCCGCCCCCATAATATTGATACAGTAAGAAAATATTTTACTTTTAAATTGAAGAACGTGTACTGTATGACTAAAGCAGATCTGCCTCAATGAGTTATTTTTACTTATCACTTACACTAGATCAATATCGGCTGTCACGTTCAAATACTGAGGCACCTGTACGACATCGTCCGAACCTCTAGCTAAGTTGGGATGGGACTGCAGACGAACTTCGCCACCAGACTTCACGAGTGTTGGTACATGCAGTGTGTATAGAGAAGGAAGACCCAGAGCGTTGGGGAAGGCAATAGTCATGCCGACAGGATTGTATATCTTCGTGTAATTGAAGGGGCGTGGCTGACTGAATTGATAAGCCAGTCCTTTTACGACTGTAAATAGAAATGATAAAGGTGTTTATAGTTGCAAGACATTATATTAATTATAATCTTTACATTCCTTAATGAGTAATAGAAGCTGTTAGGCGCAACATCGAATTCCAATGGAGGAACGCTGCTTCCTACTAAACCTTTATACTTGTAACAACAATTTTTGAAAATACTGTGTATCTCACAGTCTTTCTGAATCACTTCTTGTAATTTTTTGAATGGATTTATTGGTACATACTCTGAGGAATTTTATCCAAGGTGTGGTTGTCGATAGCCAGCAACTTCTCCATTCCTAACAAAGAAAACTGCATGTGTCCTTCTACTTGCTGGGCCTGGTCACGCACGATGTGCAGCAGGGTTTCCAGATCTTCAGCGCTCCAGTTCTGTTGACTTTTACCGGAATGACTCCTCTTTTGGCGTCTGTTGGTCTGTTCCTCTTTACTCATTTCAAATTTCTCCTTCAAGTAGTTCAATGCTTCTTTCGCACTGGACACCATTGCTGAAATCTGTACGCAGAGCATTAAAACGAATATCTTATTTTAAAGCATAAATAGCTAGTGTCCTCCGTTCACAGTTTATTCGCTGATTTGTATATTTTACCAAATACCTTTAAAAAGTGGTTCTCCTTTTTTAGAATATTGATGTTTTCATTGAGTCATACTTCAGGAGGTTTTATTTCAGATATGCAATGACTGTATCTAATGTGAAGTCTTATTATAGTAAAAAGTGAAAACTGTGTATTTAATTTCGTAGTGTGTCCATTGACCCTAATCACACTTCAAAACTGCTAACTGTAAAGTACATTTCTAGCTTTGCATCCACCAAGATTACTTACACTGTAATGTTCGTTTCTACGGCCACCAACGTTACGAATAAAATTTTCAAGGATAGAATTGGGGGCAAAGCTGTCCTTACTGCCAATGAAGCTCAAGAAATTTTCGTAACCAAGTTCCATATCATCTATCACCAAACTGTTCAGGAGGCTCTTGGACAATGACACATCTTGCGTCATCGGGTTCAAGAGATTCACTACGGCCTTGGCTTTTTCCGCTCTGTAAGAGTGAAAATATTAATTTATAAAGAGGGAAAACCTAGAATCACCTCACCTAATACATGATATATTCGAAAATATTGTCACATATAAGTCCAAGCAGAAAATATTTGCTTACAACTCGATGTTGTATGGATCCTCAAGAGCGGCGGCAGACTTGATGGCAGACTGAACAAGCGAAATGACTTGTTGATGTGGGTCAGTGTTGGTGAACTCAGCCATTCTCTGGAGCATAACCAGCGGAGGGTTTGTCTTCATCAGCAGAGCTACTGCGGCACTTCTAACTTTGTGGGATTCTGCAGTGTTCTGATACAGGTTGTACAAAACTGGCCTGGCTATTTGCGGTTGTATATACACCAGTTTATCCAAAGCTAATACCATGAGAATTCTTTGGAATTCTGATACGTTCTTTTGTCCTTCCAGGTAAGGTTCTAAGATTTGGAGAATACTAGGATGACCGGTGTTACCAAGTGCACGGATGTAGACCTGAATCTTTTCGCTCTCGCCTTCATGGATGGCTTTCTTGAGTGACTCGTTGAAATATGGAATATAGAGTTTGGTCATAGGTGGGAAGCGTTTAGGCACCATGCGACGGCCGATATGAACTGGGTAATTGTTGTGAGCCGATTCAGTGTCCACAGCTACTTTTCGGAGTAGAGTTGCAAAGGACAGTATTGTAGTACTGTTAAGACTACTCTGTTTCTTTATCTTTGGATCATCAGCCAATTCCTAGAAACAAATAAACAAATTTTATAAAGTGTATCGAAAGGAAGAACACAATATCTAACGTCATTCACCAGAGTCCTTCTTGAGAAAGTAGGACTTGCTGGATAGGTAGGAAATTTCCCTCCATTTATGAAAACTGAAATTTCATTGCTGGTGAACAAGCAGAGTGTATTAAATTTATATTGAATACTTACAAAGAAACTCTTGATGTATTCAGGCGTAGGTGTTATTACTGAACGAGGCAAAGCAGCAACAATTTCGGCAGCTTCCGCTTCCGCTAACTTGTTGCTTCGAATCCAGCGAATAATAGCGGAGAGCGCAGGCAGAGTTCCTGCTTCAGCAACAGCGTCGCGGAAGACTCTCCTGTTTAAAATAAAGAAAAACACATTTAAGGCTCTGATGGTGGGATAGTCGTAACTATTGCCATGCATGAATGGATGAGACCGCCATATTTCAGGTATGACTTGGACTACACTAAATGCAGTTGAGCCACGATCATGTTGCTAAAGTCATGACTGTTTCTGGCAAACGTAAACTAACAAATTAACCAATTTAGCGGTCTAACTATGACTTACCATGTTGCCAACCGAATGTTAGCGCTGGTACTTTGCATATTATTGTTTAAGTGCAGTGGAACGTATAATTTATCTGCCACCTCATCAAGCTCTTTGTCGTCCATTATGCGAATAAGACGTGTCATGATGATGAATCTGGACAAAGTATTCTGTTCCGGAATAGAACTGGCGTTTTGCAAGTCCGAGGCAATTCTGTTTGCAAGCTTCATTGTTATATCGACGTTCTGTATGCGGCTTGAGAAATTTACAGCATTTCCTTCGTGGCCTATGAAGAAAGGCAGGAGAGGTATGTTCGGTGCGTAATCTTTTTGAAACATTTCACGGTCGTCTTCTTCACTACTGCTACTGCTGCTGCTGCTACTGCTACTGCTACTACTGCTGCTGCTACTGCTGCTGCTGCTGCTGCTGCTGCTGCTACTGCTGCTGCTGCTGCTGCTATCGATGTGGGCAGTATTTTTTTTGTTCTGTGCATGCTGGTTCGGGCTTTTCAGTGATCTTTTAAGTCTTGGATTCTGAGGTCTGCTCTCATCTGAAGAACTGCTGGAGTCATCGCCGATAGTTTTATGGTTTCGTGGCTTTCTTCTGTTGGTTTCTGCAACTTCTTCACTACTGCTGCTGCTGCTGCTGCTGCTACTTGTGCTGTTGGAATTCTCTTCACTGCTGCTACTGCTACTGCTGCTGCTGCTGCTACTGCTGCTGCTACTACTACTGCTGCTGCTGCTGCTGCTGCTGCTGCTGCTGCTGTCGCTCTTGCTCTTATTTTTGGTGTGTTGCAGAGGTTCGTCGCCAAATGCATTGTTGTAACGATACACAAGATCTCCGGCTTCCTCTGGGTCCTCAGGGGTCGAGATGTGTTTTGGTCGCTCGATCGATTCAATCGTGATGTTTACCATACTGACGATCATGCCCTGCTGGTTGTTATAGAACTCAGGACTAAGGAGCACCTTGTTGGTGGTGACTGACGACTGAATGGTGAAGTTCTTCAAGCTACCATTGATTATAGCTCTATTCAGAGACGAGCGCTATAAAATAACACAAGAATAATAATATCAATTAAACCCGTATTTAATATTTCAAAAAACACAATTTCTGATTGGTATTAATTTCCACTATTTGTCTCACGCACTTGATATTACACACGCCTCCTAAGTCCTTGCTAAGGCAAAATGAAAGACTCCTTTGAATTATAATTTCATCATTACAAGGAATTCCGCCATCTCATAAGAACAAGGGATGAGACTAGGATTAAAATATGAGTCATTAATTTTTATGAAATCTCATGTCTTAATTTTCAGTTTTGGGAATTAGTCCATAAGCTTGAAAGTTACCAGATAATAAGTACATTGTACTTACAGACATAAAGTTGCCCATCTTGTTGTCGCCTGGTTCAAAATGCTCTAATCCACTGACTCCAAAATGTATGCCACGTCTTTTATCGCATCTAGAAAAGTTCTGCATTTTGACAACCTCGAAGATGCTGCTTTTTGAAACATTAAACAAAGGAGCCAGTTCCGGTTGTTTTTGGAGCACGATGACAGGGAGTGGAGAAATATCGTAAACAACTTCACATTCACCAGTAATTGTGCTCTGAAAATAAAATTCATGGTATTAGTTAGTAAAACAGTAACGAATAAGTTAGGTTAGGTTAGGTTAGGTTAAGTTAGGTTAGGTTAGGTTAGGTTAGGTTAGGTTAGGTTAGGTTGTTCTTGTGCTTGATTTAGCATCACAACATGAAGGCGTACTGGGAAAAGAAGGTATAGTTGTATGAATTTTGACCTCAAGACTAGATGGAAATAAGTTATCAGCTTTAAGTTCCGTCCATCAAAGAGTCCCATGTAACCCTTGATATGAGGCTGGGTGAAAATCCATAGCAAGTCCGGACGCTTTGGACAAGAGAAATATCTTTTGCCTCTGGCTGGAACCGAATCCCGATTTTGGTCGTTCAACCCGCAGCCTGGTATTTGTAGGTACTGAGCTAAATCGACTTTATGCATTGCGTTAGTTAGTAGATGTGCGCTTATGCCCGAACTTAACGCAAGTGTGTTTAAAAAAAATAACATTATGTGTACTCACTTCCATTGCTCTGAACACGGCGTTGGTAGAGTTAGCTTCAGGCAGATTGTTCTGTCGGTCTTTGACGATGTTAACGCCTTGCGCGTTCACCTGCAGTGGACTAAGGAAGGCCTTCAGCATATTCCTTTGCCATTCGAGGGTAGAGCGAGGAACAATCACATTTTTTACCTAACAAACGTGACACAATATTAATTATACGTTGCTAATAACTTCTTAAAGATAAGGTGTGAAGTTGCTGAAGAGCTTTTTAAAAGGCGGAGTATACAATTAATTTCTGAAAAAAGCAATTTACAAAAATCCTTAGACACAGAACTTGCTCTCATGCCCGTCATCTGTCTTTCACAAAAGGTTACATACATTCAAAGTAGCTGCATTACGTCAATGCCAGAGTTCTTCCTGGGGATCTTATAGTCGTCAAGTGTTATGGAACTGTTTTCACAAAAACCCTATTCTAGATCCTGTCACCTACTTGATTTAGAGATACGCCATCTTAACCCTTAATATACCAGGGGGGGGGTCCTCTAAGGACCCCAGAGGGTGATTTTTTGTGATCCTGCCGTAACTATATCAACTAATTTACTCCTGATTTTTGTATGTGTCCCGCATCAGCT
>JGI20166J26741_11586251_pt1 | contig 11811 bp, 6 predicted proteins | sample TergutCu122P5_FD_26741 | JGI IMG/M metagenome (IMG submission 26741) | reverse complement strand
GTACGTATATTTGTTGAATAAATATATAAAATGCAGCGTCTGGAGGTTAGCTGTGCGGTACGACCCATATAGTGGCCGTTAGGCGTCAAATGGTTAAGGTAGCGAAATTAGCAACTCCGAAAACCAGGACTATCCTAAGAGTGGAGGTTCCTTAGCAACGCTGGTGTTTGTTCATCAGATACAGTACGCTGTGCCACCACCGTGAAAACTGCAAACCCTACACTGCTTATCTAACCTGATAATGTCAAACATCCCGACCATGGATAACACCTGTACACCCATGTGCTTCCTGCATGCGCCCTCTGATCCAGATAACACTAGAATCCTAGTCCCTCACTCCCTTCCCCACAATACTTCACACCCACCTCCACCGCCACACACACACACACACACACATTAACCAACTTACTAACCAGCTAATAAAGAAACAAGTGATTATATTCACAAGAGACAACACCGACAGCCAACAAGAAATCATCCCTGAAACAGGGGTGAAGTTGACGCTCTTTAAAGTTCTGTGTTCTTATCGACAGAGCTTCAAGAACAGTGGTCGGCTCGCCTGAGGCGAGACGATGTTTCGACCTGGTGGAAAGAAATTCTCCTAGTTTCATGAGCGCCATTTTGTTTTTTTGTGAGGCGAGAATATGCGCCACAAACAACAAAATACATCTTTTAAGGACAAATATAAATGTGGGGCGTATATTTTGGTTTAAACATTATCATTCTTCCTTCTCCAAACTTTAATTCATGAGTCTCAATGACAGAAAATGCCCCAAAGAAGTCTTTACAATTCCATAAAACCGTACAAGTTCTTTCTAAAATATTCATTACTTCCATTTCTGAAATTTCAGACCATTCTCGTGCCTAACATTCTGTTTCATGCAAGCTATGGTTAAGAAGCAAGTGTCAGTGGTTTAGGTTGATATTTATCGATATTAGTATTTCTTATAATGTAATAAACATGGTTCCAAGTCACATAACAACAAAAGAGTCGAACTGTTTAAATATCAGACACTTTAAAGGTATTGTAGACTACGAAAATCTGTTAGTTTGCAAGTAGGATTTTAAGCAATCCCTAACATTTGGTATTACTGGTCACTCACTGCAGACACGCACTGCCACTAGCAGTGGTAATCAAACACGCGTGCATTGAGTTACATACTGAGAAGTTCTTTCCAAAATATATCCTATTAAAACGTAAATCAGAAGCTTTTTTCTTCCCATTTGCCACCTAAAACCGTGTTTAACATATAAACATTCAAAACTATAGTTTTGCCCGTTATTTTACAGTGGTGCGAAACCTCGCCTCGCACATAAAGGGAAGAACATAGGCTGGAGATGTTCGTGTATAATGAGAAGTTTAAATGTGGAGGAAAGAGGCCCTTTGGAAGACACAGGAGTAGATGGGAGAATAATATTGAGCTTGACCTTCAAAACAGCATCGAAAAGCGCGAACTGGATTCATTGGATTCAGGATAGGGCAAGTGGCAGACTATTGAGCACACGGTAATGACCCTTCCGGTTCCATGAAAGGCGGAGGTTTTCTCGAATACCTGACGAACTACAAACTTCTGAAGAAGAACTCAGCTCCATGGAGCTAGTCAGAGACAAGCTTATGTGTTGGTGCCATAAGCTAAGCAGGTTTCGTAGCAGACTTGCGGATGAGGAAAGAAGTTACAGCCTACTCAAACAGACATGATCTTCACCTGGCAGCCTCACGGTGAAAGACCACTGGGTACCTGCAGTGTACTCGTATATGGTGTGACAATTCTCAAATAGACCTTAGATATCCAGTAAAGTAAAACAGAGATCTGCGATCTTTTGGATTTCATGCAGGGTAGAATGGTAATTCTGTAATGGAACAACATATCGGTTCCATTTTCAAGGGTCAAACAGAATGCCCTTGACTGCTTGACCTCTGAGGATGGGACCGATAAGTTGTTTCGAAACGTCGGCACGGAATTACCATTCCAATCTGCGTAAAATCCCAAAAGAGAGCAGGTTTCATTTAAATTTCCGCGGAAGCTCGAAATCACCCACAGTACAAACAAGTTCATGAAACGCAACAAATAAGGAGCCGTTGTTAACACGGTGATCGGTGTGTTACGTGAAAGCCCCGGCTGAGCAGAACTATAAAAGGCACTACAGCATGGAGTTGATGAAGCCATACGGGACTAAAACATCTACACCAATGTGACCCCTTTTGGCTTCAAAAAATAACCACGGATCCTCACATCCTTGCTCACGTAAATACAGTGTCCGGATTATAGGTAACCAAAATTTAAAAATTATATCTTAGAACTAATATTAGATAGCTACAAATACATGCCATTAGCATACGTTACAATACAGTGCTTGATTTGACCTTAATTAAACCGACTGTCGCTCGCTTCGTGTGTACAGGGCGTTTCGTAATTAGATATTCTAAACAGTCGTATGAAATGAGCGCATCGCCAATCGAAGACGTTCCTCGCTTATTTTTAACAAAACATTATTCCTTTAATTGAAAAATTAATGAAACTTCAAAGTAGCCATTACAGAAATGTATTCACGGATCCCTTGAGAACTGATCCGCGGAGCAAACATTGTGAACCACTCTTCTATAGATACTATTTCGCAGAGCGAGGAGAGATATTCACATGTAACTTGCTGTATCTTCTGAATACTCGTACCTTAAAAAATCTGAGAGTACACTATAATGCAGCTATCAGCAAGACACCCGATAAGGCTAAACTGGCGTCACACAGCTGTCTTCGTTGCAACACCGGAATCCCCAAGAGCCATTATCCTACTGGTCGCTACCAAATCTAGCCCTGAATGCTCCGCAACTCCTGCCCAGTACAAACAAGTGTTACAGTGCTGAAACACAATAATCACATCCACAGTCTTAACCCAAGGGACCGGATCGAACAGGTTCCGTGCGGATCAACTTCCAGTCGTCTCTCATGTGGCATACACTGTTTGCTGCACTTGAATGAACTCACATGCTGCAGGTGGACGGCCCCCTCACAGAAATATTACGACAAATATATATATATCGGCCATGGGGAGAAGTATAGTGGAATACGGATCTCCAGTCTTCCTCCTGCCTACGGTTGTATTCCGCTTCAGACACTTCTTGCCTACGTCAACAAAACCAAATCCTATCTCTACAAACATCCACGTGGATTAGTTGGCCAAAAGACTGGAAGCGAAAACAGGGTATCACGTTGGTGGCGAAGTGTAAGAAAGCCAGGATCAAAGTTATTCCTCACTTTGGCCACAGTACGGTCTCTTGTGTCTTTTGTAACTCAGTGATGCCGTGTATTCATTTAAATCCCAGAATCACAGTCGTATTCTGTTATAATAGCTTTAAACCCTACATTTTGACAAGAAAAAGTATTTATGGGTTGTCTATGTTTCTGACAATAAAAAGTATTTCCCTAAACAACATTAATCGGTTGTTCTTTTTAACACAGACACAGAACCAATTCAAGAACAGTGCATTTACGTTCTTCTCCTAGTATTGTCTAAATAATTAAATCGCTGAGTTTACAGTAGACTGGATATATAGTTCTGACAAAAAAGGGAAAAGAATACATAATTCTGGCGGTGAATAACCCTTCGAAAACATTCACTTCAAAGATAAACTTGACTGTAAAAACGTAAGTGTCCACACTTACCAGGAGCTTTTGGCTGAAGTTAGCAAAAGAAAATTAGAGTTCGAAAATTTTAAAATTACTCGTATATGTATTGAAATACACTGAAGGTGGGGCAGCAATACATGACGGCTTTTGAAGTCAAACATCAATTTTTAACAGTAAACACACGCATTGCTTAACTCAATTAAAATTAGGTGTAACCGTCAGATTTGCACGCAACATTTCCCAGCCGATCCGCGTCATCATCATCATCATCATCATCATCACCAACTCTGTCGCTGTGGATAGCTTCAATACACTGCCGATTGCCTCAGTCAGAGATGCTCGCAGGACGTGTCATACAATTTGGCCGTCCGGTAGGTCCACAGGAAAAATGCCGCTCCCGTAAGATCGTTTCCAGTTACCTGGCCCCCTCACTCACAAATATTTCGGCAGTGTAATTTTCCTGTGGAGCCACCTGAAAGCCAAAGTATATAGGACATGTCCTGCCAGCATCCCTGACGTAAAACAGCTAATTCGACAGTGCATGAAGCCCTCTATAACGACCTGTCTGTCAGGTAGCAAACAAGAATGCAGAGGTGGCGATGTAGGTCACCTGAAAAATGTCATTTTCAAATGCTGATGATAACACTTAATTTTACGTTGAGTCAAATATATATAAGAATATATTCTAATCAATTACGCCGTTTCTCGCGTTCATTATTTCAATTCTGAAATAATCAGATATCTCTGCCCCACTCCCCAAAATAGTTCAATTAAGCACAGCGACAACTCTTATCAGGAAATGCTTACCTACTATGCACCGCCAACATGCAAATAAAGTTGTTTTATTGCACTAGCACTGACAATAGATAAACCTGCACGAAACGCGTCCAAGTTTGACTAAGATATGAAAAAAAAATGAATAAGTTAGGAACAGAAGTTTGCTAGTGAATGTCCCCCTGCTATAATGATAATACCCCCTGTGCCACCTGAAGGTAATGATCCTCTGTTTCTTAATAATAAAAAGTATAAACAAAATTAAACCTGACCGAAGCTTGTTTTTAATTTTAATTTCAACATCCCGTTGTGATCTTATTGCGGAAGGTATTATATATCCGTCCGTTGTTCATTTTTCTGATGATACAATATTACAAGAAAATTAAATATTGTACGGTATAGCCTTCTTTAATACAGGCACATGTTTCAAAATCGTATTCCAATATACGAGTAGCACTACATTACAGATAAAACTATCCGACCTCAATTTGCCGTATTAAGGCTGACTTTATTTCGTTCTGCAAGAGGTTAAGAACAATCTTCATTGTTAAATAACCTAAAAGCTCAGAAATGTACATATCGCATTCCTTTTCCTGATTCATCTCGAAAGCCACAAGAGTAAAGGAAATTAGAAGAGTCACTGCCTGTCTGTTTCGTTCGCCTGAAGAAGGTTTGATCAAAATCAAGGTGTTTTGTGCCGGTAAATATATGGCAAGTGACGCTCAACAAGCGGCAAAGACAAATTCTAGTCTTCATGTACTTTGATCTTTGAAACTTTCCGATTTATAGGAAAACAGAAATGACTGAAATCTTTTCCGTAAAATTCTCAAAAATAACATTTTATAAAAATCCATCCAGCGCTTCTCGAATTTTCACATGCGTGGAGATGGACGGTGGTTGGATGGAGCGATTTAATGGGCCCTTCGCAAGAATGCAAATGCGTCTAAGAGGACGTTAAAACGGATGTTTTGGTAGCAGACTTTGATATTGTTGGATGAACAGGCTCAGAGTCGTGTGTAGTGCAGAACTTGAGTGGTGGATGTACATGTATTAGCATTATGACACAATCTGTTGTTTCAGCAAGCTCACATGCTTCGCCTTAACTTATCAACATAGATATTCAAGATTACGGGTTTTTTTTTAATTTGACGCCGTTTTGATTAATAAATAGGTACCATTTTCGGATAAGCCTGCTACCTCCATCTTCAAGTCCACATTCTAAAACCCCACGATCTTAACACTCATCGCCGTAAAATTCTCAAATCCCAAATATAAAATTCCAAATTCGATTTTTGCAACAGAACCGTGCAGGATACTTCACACTAAACAGCAATGATTCTGGCCAGATTCTTAGCAGAATTCAACAAGTTGCGTGCCAGATGTCATTCTGATTCAGCTGACGTTTATTAGATTCGATGGATATTTACTCGTACTCAGAACGTATAAATTACTAACTTCAAGGTAATTTTTCTAGGGATCGACAACCCTAGTGGGCTTAAGTCTCCTCAATGTTGAGGTTTCGTGATCACAATCAGTCACGCCACACTCGTTAGGACTTCTCCGGACAAGTGATCGGCCAGTCGCAGGGACAACACACATCACTCACAAGGAGAGAGGTACATATAGCACGGTCGGGATTCGCACCCGCAATCCCAGGAAGCAAGCGGCCGCAGACCCACGCCTTAGACCGCGCGGCCACTTCAAACTAAATGCTGGATCTTATATTAAATGAATTGATAGATGTGAAGACAATAAACGTGCTAGTCACCAAGTCTGCCCGTCCAACTGTGGAAGCACATACGCAACCAGCTCAGCAATACAGAAACATAAATTCTCGCGCGCGGAGAAATGCGTGAGCGGTGCGTGTGAATCCTGCAGTTACGGAGTGTGCTATACCCCCAGCACCCCACTGGGCCTCGCTTACAGCCAGTCCACATTTTCACACCTCTTCATGATCTGCGTTACCGCCATCCTCCAACCTACGATATGATTCCTCTTTGATCTCTTTTACACACTTTCCAACCAAAACAATGTCTGCGTTCCTTTTTGTGCCAAATGTGCCACAAGTCTCGCCAATTTCAACCAAAGTGATACGTGGTGAAGAGTAAGCACTAAGAAGTTTCTCGTTATACACATTTCCCATCTGCCCTAAAACTCAAATCTCACGGGTCCTGCACCTTTCCCAAGCATTTTACAGACCCACTCAATTCTTGTTATCTTGTTTTCATATGAACAAGCCCAGATCAAGATTAATACAAATATCACATTGTAACAAACACCGAAACTCGGCAACTAGTACCACAAACAAGGTCACTAGCTCTAACTTGACCTAAACCCAAGTCGGGGTCACTGGCACTTGTCACTTAATGGTACACTGCACAATGCTCCTACGTCACGAATCGGGTGGACAACACATCTGTCGGAGGCAAAAAGCTAATTTAAAAATTTGCAAACAACGTCGCTGTATTGTAAACAGCAACCGGTATTGTTTTAGAACAGCCGTATTAGATGACTTCATTACTCGCCCGTGTAACGATTATGTATCAACAAATCAGAACAGTTCCTAGACACGTGCAGCCTGCTCCAATTAACATAAGGGGACCTTACCCTCTAGGGGATGTTGGGTTTTCATCCTAAAGTACATTTATTTATACATGCAATTTGTCTTCCTGTCACTCTACCACTGATAGTTCCAAATACGTTTATCAGCCCCATTTAACAATATACCAGCATTTTACACAAAACTGCAGGCCAGATCATTGTTTATTCACAACCCCATTTCCTACAAGTTTCGACCGTTGAAGTACATTTATCAGGGAAGCACAGTGATATAAAAATGGATCATTTCTCAAAGTTGTCAACATTTATGAAATATAGGTAGGTTTCACCCTTTCACAGGCCACGAAGGCCCTTAGGGAGAGTAGAGGTATAGCTCTACTCTATTTTAGACCTCTGTACTAGAAGGGGGTGGGGGGTCAGCGTCAGCCCCGGCAGCACCTTACCCCAGGGAAAGACCCGGTACACATTGTACAGGAGGCTGGGTGGGCCTCAGGGTCGGTCTGGAGAGTTGCGGAAAATCTCGCCCCACCGGGATGCGATCCCCGGATCGTCCAGCCCGTAGGCAGTCGCTATACCGACTACGCTACCCGGCCCACATTTATAAAATATATCCATCCACAAATTATGGCGGGGAACGCAGTGGCGCAATTGCTTGAGGCATTGCGCTACAAGCCGGAAGAACCCGGGTTCGAACTTTACATTGGCATAATACTTCCGGCTCCATTATGGCCCTGGGGTTGACGCAGCCTCTAACAGAAATGAGTACCAGGAATATTTCCTGTGGGTAAAGGCTGCCGGTAGGTTGGGTCGACAAACTGAACACCTTCGTGTGCCGACTCTCTTGAAGCTGGGAGTCTTAACCTTCTGGAACCATCAGGGCCTGAAACAGGCCTGTGCATGTATTATCCTGTACGTACGTGTATTATGGCATGTTTTATACCGCACCGTCTCGAAACACCATTCATGAAGATTAGAATATACCCTAAATTTTAAGAAAATCTTATGCTATAACAACTTTTACAGTCCCATTTTTATAATGACAAGCCTAAATATATTAGGAAATATTTCGTTGGGATCCTCGAAATTTCTTTTAGAAAATGGTTACCAGTTGATATATTGAAAGAGCAGTTCGTAATCACGCCCGTTAAGATATAATTTTACTTTTCTTACTTTTCAGGGTATATATTAACCTACAAAAATGGTGTAATGAAAGCGTCAGATCTGGAACACGTCATAATAAGGGGACAAATGTATTTTATTGATGTTAACAGCGTCATGAGAGCTCAGTTTTTAGAATACTGTATTTCCCGGAAGACTGTCTTTCAAGACCTATACATGTAGCAAATGGATTTGTGAACAAATGTGAAACTAACGTGTACTTTTGTGTGTAGTGATAGCAAAATATTTGTTTCTATTATACAGTTTGTACAGGGTATGTGATGAACACACTCAAACTTTTTATCAGCATTCTGTTGCCGAACACCCTCAGCACTGAGGGCAGGAGGAAAATCCCTTGCCGGCTGCCTTATCCAGTGCATTTAAAGATACATAATATATAGATAAATGAACTTCTGTTGGGGTAAAATATTATATATAGAATGTTGTTTGAGGAAAGAAAGAAGTGGAATAGCGTGGTTGCTAGCAGGGGTGCGTCAATTGAAAGGACTACGAAGAAACACACATAAAGGAAGTGACTGTGATGTTCAGGTGAAGGGGATGTCAAACACATATTGCTGAATTGCTTAGAAACTAGAAATTGGAGAATTAAATTCTTAAATGAAGATAGGTTAAATATGAATAAGTAGGTAGCTTACAAGAAAATATTAAGATGTACTGACTTGGATCAGATAAGAAATGTAGGCAGATATTTAGAAAAAGTCGCGTATAAATGGTTTAATAAATCGATTAAGTGTACATGTTTATCAAAAGTATCCACTGGTAATGGGCTCCCGCCATGACAACCCAGTGTTAATCGGGAGGTAGCCTCAAGCATTCGAATAACTAAACTTAAATATTGTTATTATTATTAGTATTATTATTATTAATGTTATATTTTACATATATTATCCGAATACGTTTACTACCAAAAAATGACGAATTCCACTTTTTAGCGAATAGAAATTCAGAACAATTTCAAACAAACCTTGCAGACCTATCAACATGGTGTTGCATTGAAAACTCCATTTGCCACTGATTACGAAGGAATTTTGATGCTTGACTGGAATCAAAACTCCCTATCCATAATTTATTGAAAATTACATTTACTGAATGAAGCCGTATGGCTCCTCACAGTGTCAAAACTGAAGGTCGCCCGCTACCCACATCATAATGCGGTGTCAAGAGATCCATTCCACAGGAAGATACGAAGCTGTGACATTCAGGTGGCCACAAACAGAACGAGTGTAAATGACTGTGAGCGCTCACAATGGACATATGGTCAGCCATCTTACATGAGCAAAATGCCTCATTACTTCTGATCTAGAACCACAGAACTGAAAAGAACTTTACATTGCGCCACTGTGAGAAGCCACTGTACCGTCCAAATGCAGCCACTCGATTTTGGAGACAGCAAAATATGTGAAAGAGAATAAGAACAGCGCTGCTGGTAGGACTGAGATTAGAACACCTGCCCCGGCCCTCCCCCTCTCTCAGAGTTCAAAATGGCAGTGTGAGCTGAACACATTTCTAATGTAGCTATACAGTAGCTGTTTCTGATTCTGCGTACTATTCTACATTAGTCCTATTTTTCGTGCATGACAAGCCAAATTCCATTATTTATTTATTTATTGGTTATTTATTTGTTTATTTAAGGCTTATTTAACGACACTGTAAGTAGGTGAGACTACACAGTATACTGCATGATTGTCAATGAATGATGAACTAGACAGGAAGTGGAAAGAAACAGGTCAGCCCACGTAAGGTACTAAACCTGCAGTCTCCTTGACAAACTAATGAAAAATATGAAACACGTGTTGGAATACGCTATAATGAAACCTGGCTCCTCCCGAATAAACGTTACTATCGTCAGCGCCTGAGCTAACGTGCTCGATTACGTGAATTTCAGTGTTTGGGCAGCTTACCGTTTTTGCTCAATGTCGGCGGGAAACTGAGTCGTTTATCGTCAAGACAGAAACTTGAGTGAGGATTTTTGAGAACGAGATTTTGAGGTGATATTTGGATCCAGGGTGCAGGAAAAAAACAGGAGGATAAACAAAATGTACAAGAAAACACTCGTATAATTTGCACGCTTCACGAACTATTATCATTAAGGTAAAATTAAGGAAAGTGATAAGGGCGGAACACGCAGTATGATAGGGGATATAAGAAACGCATGTAAGATTTTAGAGAAGAGAAAAGTTGGGAGACCAGTGCACGGATCAAAGGCTAACATTAAAACATATCTTAAATAAAAAGTGAATTGGTTTAAACCGGCTCAGATACGGTTCACTGGCGAGAAAATTTCAAAACGGCAATGGGTCTGCGGGTTCTATGAAAGGCGTGGAATTTTTGGTCTCAATAAGCGACTATCAGCTTATAAAGAAGGATTCTGCTCTATGACGTTGGGTTTGCTAAACAGACGTGCCTTGACATGGCTGGATATATACTAACGGTACTTATTGTTGTATTCACCACATCACAAGGAAACAAGACAGGCAATGTAACACAGAGGCTCATTCGCATAGCCCTTGTTGCAGTGTAACGGGACAAAGCACAGCATCTGTGGCTGTATCCTTGCCTTAGTTATCCGGCAAGCAAATCATATCCTTTCTGCGTCGTATTATACTCTTATTTCATCTGTGGCTTGTGTGACTCTACCATACCACACCATACTCTACCATACCACACCATACTCTACCATACCACACCATACTCTACCATACCACACCATACTCTACCATACCACACCATACTCTACCACACCACACCATACTCTACCACACCACACCATACTCTACCATACCACACCATACTCTACCATACCACACCATACTCTACCATACCACACCATACGTACCACACCACACCATACTGTACTTTTCCACGTTATCTCAGGAACGGCACGATATTCGGAAGAAAAAAGAGTTATTGAGCACAAAATGTGTGTTTTCATTTTCTCTACACATTTTTTTCTGAAGCCTTTCTCATTCTAAGAAGAATCCAGCAAGATATTAACATACATTTACATAGATATTCACGTAAAGCACCCTTTTTATTGTGCCATTTTAATCAGAGTTTAATTTTTTCGGCAGATTTTCGAAAAATCCTCGAATACCAAACTTCATAAAAATCCGTCCAGCGGAAGCCGAGTTGTTCCATACAGACAAACATAAAAAAATTCGCCGTCGCTTTTCGCGGTTTTGCGGACGCACCTAAGAGCTATTTGTACCAGGAAAACACCTAACAATGGATAGACTAAGTAAATTAACTTTGACTCGCTTATCTTGTAAAGCCAACGGTTAAGCTAGGTGCAAACACGCTCAAGCCTTCTCCATTGACAATCCACCAACAAATTTAAGCCTCTTATGATCCACTCTCGATACATGAGGCTTTTAGACCCCAGCCACTTTACGCGCTGCCTGTTGTACCCATCCGTCTTCTGGAATTTGACACTTTGCACCCAGTTCTTAGCGCTTCGATATCATTCACTTACTTCTGGGCTTACAAACTTCTTATATTATAAAAAGTTCTGTTAGCGAATTATCGAATTCACGTATTTTTAAAATTGATACATTTTTCTCGGTATGATTATGAGTAGTGTGTTAGGTCCCCTTCTGTTTCTGGCCTACATCAATGATATATGGAGGAACATGGAATCAACCATTAGACTATTTGCTGACGACTGCGTAATTTA
>JGI20166J26741_11586140_pt1 | contig 11812 bp, 5 predicted proteins | sample TergutCu122P5_FD_26741 | JGI IMG/M metagenome (IMG submission 26741) | reverse complement strand
GTGTGTGTGTGTGTGTGTGTGTGTGTGTGTGTGTGTGTTTTTACCAAGTTTGTACCAGGTATAGTAGAATCTCCACTTAATGTTTCTCATTTTAAGATCGTCCATTATATAACCTTCAGTTTCAGTCATCCACAGTAAATTATCCCAGATTTCCAGTGTTCCCAAAAGAAATCTTAATAATGATTTTACTGTAGTAGGTTTGTCTTGTTCAGATACACTTATGTTTCTGGGAATTAGAAAAGTTTGCATAATCTCTTGTAGTTTTTATTAATACGAGCTTCCTAAATCAACTTCATATCTTGGATATGTCACATTTACCTTCCTTGTAAAAGAGACCATGCAAGCTCTAAGTATTGCTAGGAAGAACTTTGTCATAATGTGCAGAGAATCCTGTGTTCAATGAACTTAGACAAATATATTTCAGAAAATGTACATGAATGTAATGAAATTGAAGATAATAATAATATTAACTACTTTTTATTGAGCATTTAATACTAACAGTAATTTATTATTTTATGGTGTACTTCAGGAATTTCTGCATTAGAATATTTCCATTTTATAGTACACAAATAAACATCATGTAATGGCATAACCTGCATTTTCAAGTACCAATATAGAATTATGTGAGAATTTTTAACATATAGACATTGAAATACCAGAAAAATTATGGGCGGATGGACTTCTGGTAGTGTAAAATGTTACTGGTGATTGATGTTTACATTCACTTGTTCCAATGCAGTGATCACCTGCCCAAAGCTGACTGCTCCCCTGAAAGGCTTTTTTGTGAAAAAGACATGTGGAAATGTGCTGAATGCAGCTTGTGGAGTGAGGTGTCGTGTTGGCTATCAACTTATTGGGTCCAGCATCCGCCTTTGTCAAGATGATGGGACATGGTCTGGACAGGAGGCCAAATGTGTTGGTAAGACTCAATAAAGAACAGTTACTGTCGCACTTTTCTTTTTCTCCTACCTGATAACCATAATATATGAATACTAAACACATACATAGGCTTCCTGGAAGAACAAATATGGAAATACAATACTGAAATATGTTATGGTGAGAATGGCAATTGCAGTCATTCTGTACTAAATTAGGTACTAAATTAAATGTCACACATTTACAATGTGGATTGAATGAATTGAAATGAAATGAAATGAATTGAATTGAATTGAATTGAATTGAATTGAATTGATGGTAGTAGTACTATAATTCAGTGTTGCTCTATGCAATACATTTACTTGCTGCATTGTGCCACTAGTTTAAATGTTCCAATTAATTGACCTTCCATGTTAAAAAGTCATCTGATTTTAACCATTTGAAAAGTGAATTGAAGAATCAGATTTTTTCACAGTAGAATTAAGAAGAAGGGCCAGACTAAGAGGTGGCTAGCCAGGCAGCTGCATGGGGCACCAACCTATAAGGAGCACTAAGACGTCACTGAAATTATCAGAAATATGGTTCTAGTAAAGTCAGGTTTCCACATACACAAAACAATTTTTCCAAAAATTATATGCATTTGGATACCTACCCTAAAAAGTGTATGCTAGCCCTTTCCTAGGCCAAAGAGTCTAAAGAATAAGGGCACCAAATTATCAGCCTGTCTGGAGCACCCACATGTCTTGGCCAACCCTGTTCAGAAGATTCTAAGCAAAATCACAGATTACAGCACATTCAGAGAGCACAGGACTTGAAAAGGGGTAACCATAACAGGCAATATCATTCTGTATGCAGCATATCCAACCTAGACATATGATCATATTTTGGGGGACAGAGAAAGTGAGAAATGTGCTGGTGTATTCACATGCCATGCAGCATTTCTAACATACATTCACTGGTACATCCATTCTTATCAAAAGATTAAATAAGTTTACTTTAAATCAGTAAATTAACATGTCTCCTTGCACTTCAGATGAAGCAAAAGCTTTTTCTGTAGTCACACAATATTAGTATGTTACTGTATCCGGTAGTACGAACAAATTTGTAGGAGTCTCATTAAACATTAATATTGATTCACAGTGAAGGCTTGTCCAGCTCCCAAGGCGCCTAAGAATGGTGCTGTGATGTGTTCCAGTGATGACTATATTATTGACACTGAATGTGAGTTTTCCTGCTCGCCTGGCTACACTCTCATTGGCTCCAGACATCGCAACTGCTTGCCCCTTGCACGATGGGATGGTCTACATACAACCTGCAAACGTGAGTCATCTGCCTTCTATGACAAAAGGAACTTCTTTCTGAGGTCTTCACTTTTTAGGTTTGGCAATTGGTTACCAACTTTGCAGGATAACCCATTGGCCCCATCTTCAAAGTTCTGGAATTCTAAGAAAAATCTTTTCTTTCTGTGGTTTTCATTTAAAATTATGTTTTATCAAGTACCAAAAATGGAAAATTTATTAAAAGTACAGTCTATCGCAAGCTGAATGAACCTTTTCTTCATTTATCTTTGAAAGTAGTTCTTTGTTTATAAAATAGCACTTAACTTGATTTCTAGAGAGACAAAAAATTGTTTCATTTTTTTGTTTAGTAAATCACTATGTCAAAGTTATGTTATTTGAGAAAATAAAGTTTTCTCTTCTTCTAGCACTATGCTGTTTAGATGTAAACCTTGGCATTAGATGCAACACCACATTAAATTTGCTTAAACCTCAGGACAACTGCATGTGTTATCCAGTGGGTAGAACATTGGGTGTCTCTCAGTGCCATTTTGGATAGGATGGTGCTGGTACCAAGTATCAACTTCTGGCTGGTCTTTGTGTAGCTAATTTATATGCTGAAGTAAGATGTGTTTTGTTATTCAGAGAAAGGAAGCATCACAAGTTTATAATTTTGTATCATAATTTTAAATACAATCAGATACAGATTTTGAGTTATAATTAAAAACAACACTGCTAAAACTAATTACTTTTATTGTCCAAAGTAATGATAGTGTTTTAGTCTTATTTCAAAGCCTGCTATGGACTCCATAAAAGGGGCAATAGCATTTTCTAATTGAGAAGCATCGCACTTCTGTGTAATGTGTCATTCAATGGTATATTGATTGATGAAATTTATATTTTGATTTGTTAGCACTGTTCTGTCCACCACTGGCCACAGTTTCTAATGGCGAGTATGCACCAATAGGATGTGGAACAAATAAACAGGTTTACGGAACCAGGTGCAACATTTCTTGCGCAACAGGATTCCAGCTGAAGGGCCCAAATTCTCGGGTCTGCGGGGGAGTGGGAAAGTGGACAGGTCGGGATGTTAATACCTGTATAGGTAAGCTGAATTGTTGCTTTCATTAAGCATCAGGGATTTCTCTGCTGCATTGTGATATGGAGATCATAGGTGAACCACAGTGTGAATAACTTTTATGGCTTCAAGTTCCTGCAGAATTATAAATAAGTAAATGAATAACATCACTCTGTTAGTCTACTACATTTTTCTATTGCTAAATGAGGTTATCACTCTAATATAAATTTTTGTTACTGTTATGTGATTTATAAATAATAAATGTGCTTCCACCACTGACATGACTTTTGAACCACTTTCCTATGTTCTAGTGTCTTTATGCATTTGGCATTTGAACCTTCCAGCTTGTATTGGTATATTTTGGTAAACCTTGTAATTAGTGACAGTTATCACTGTATATGACCATCATTTGTTTAATCATATACAGTATGAGTGTAATGAAGTTATTTCAGTGACATTATTTTGTTAATGAATTTCCATTAATTGCCAATGTGCTTGAATTCCACCTTTGATGGAAGTTTTTTTTAACCCTTAACCTGCCAACGACGACTATAGTTGCTCAGCCATTTAATATTATTAAATGGCAAGTGAAATTTAATCCAGTAGCCTAAGGGTTAAATATGTGACATGAATGTTGGATATTTTTTCTTAGATATTACACCACCAAAGATTCGGTGTCCAGAAAATATAGTAGTGGGGACAGATCCTGATGAAGATTATGCAACTGTCAACTGGACAGTGCCAATTGCAACTGGTAAGTTAGAAATTGAGGGAAAAAACTATGATTGATGCTGTGTTGTCCTTACACAGTATTGCATATTAAGCCTATGCCTATTTGTTCTCTCTACAAATTAACAGTTAATTTTCCAAAACCCATCAACACTTTATTACTGAAAATAACATTATCAGAATCACTGAAATTATACTTGACGGACCATACACAGGTACCTAAATTGAAACTACTGAACAAGAAACTGTACTGTGCACTCTGACATTCATAATTTGAGACAAAATAATTCTAGATACATAAGTGAGCATGGATATGTTATGGATGTGTTGAATTATATCCTATCTGTAGATAATGATGGCCATCCTCCCACTGTATGGACACGACCTGCTACTCGACAGCCATTGAAAGTTAAGGTTGGTACAATGATTGTCACTTATGTGGCCACTGATGCCTCTCACCATAAGACCAAATGCAACTTCACCATCACAGTTGAAGGTAAGAAATCTTTATTTATCTTTTACACGAATATTTACATCATCATCACCACCACCAGCACCAATTCCATTGCTGCATCACCATATCATTGTTAAAACTGTTATCATCAATACCAAAGTATAATTGCTAGTGACATTAGCAATACTACTATGTTTTTTGGAACTAGTGATGATAGTGTCATTGTTATATACACATGGTAGATTTGTTTGCAGTCCATTGGAGAACGGCAAAGGGTTTCTGTATTTTTATGTGTGCCATCCTGTTGTTTGTCAGTGACATGAATGAGTAATATCAATATCAGTCTCAACACAACTTCATTTATCAGACAAAGAGCCTATCTGCCTAATAGAGCGACATGATTCGACCTTAAATTAGGTCATATTCAGGCTTTTAATCTTTAAAACACATTGGGGAAGCCAGTATGTAATTATATAACAAATCATTGCTGTTGTAAGAAGTAAAGTAAAATAAAAGCATTTAAAATGAAATAATATAAAATAAGATAAAACATGTTCATTGGAGGTATTACATCAATTTAGATCAAGTTACAGTTTGTAAATAATTGATCTAACACCTCCAATCCAACATGCTTTATCCTAGTCTATATTATTTCATTTCTAATTCTTTTATTTTATACTAACTCTTGAAAGAGCAACAATTTTGCATGCAACTGTATGTTGTCTTCCTCAGTGTGTTTTTAAAGATTAATAGCCTGCAGATGACCTAATTTAAGGTCAAAACATGTTGCTTTATTAGATAGACTGTTTGGTCTAATGAAGATAGTTGTATTGAGACTGATTTTGATTTTACTCATTCAGATTGCTACATTTTTTAATTGCATTCTGGCTTGTTTGTTTCTGCAGATAGAGAATCACCATTTATTGATCACTGTGAGTCCCCACCAACTTTTCTTCTAGATTCGGGGGATAATGGAACTCTCACCTGGGAGCCTCCACTTTTCCATGACAATTCTGGGAAACCTCTTAAGGTGATATTAATTATGTTTTGTTGTCTCACAATATTATTTTGAATGGGGCTTGAATTCATTCACAAATATTTATTAATGCTTTCCAGTAAGTTCTTATGGCTTCTTTTAATTTATGCTCTGCTTAGTGGCAACCTTATTAACTATTACTGAAAAATGAACTGAATGCAAAGTAAAATCTATATACACAATGGGAGGTGATTTTTCAAGATGTGTAGCATAGATTATGATTACTGTTGTTTCTCCTATTTTGCCTGTCTAGCAATAAAGTTTAGAAGTGAGAAGGAGATGGGTAGAGTTGGTGAAGTAAAAAGTAAAGTTGTCCCTATGCATATTATGACAGCATACGGGGAGTGGAGGAATAGGTCCACTCATTCTTAACCTTGGAACTAAATGGAAGTGAATGGTCAGCTTCAGGCTTAGGCTGCTTTATCTCCAGCACCCATTGGAGAAGAGGCTGCATGTGTCCCAGAGCCTGTAACAATGCTTTGGAGAAGAAACAATTTTCTTCTCTTCTGCCATGATTTAAACCACGATTTCTTGGTTGTCCAGCACATAGCCTGTAGTCGCTCTAATGACTGTGCTATGTCAGCTCATCAGTTGTGGATGTTACTTTGCAGACATTTCTGCCATTTTACTACAGTATTACATCAAGTACGAGTAGTTCAAGTGTCAACCTTGTAATTCTCTAAGTGTAAGCATTTGTTTTCCCTCACTTATGCTTAGATTTACCTTTCCACATCTCTTACAGCATATAACTGTAAAGTTTTGTAAATAATTTTGTTATGCAGTTTTAGGTAATGTGCCATGTATTTACTTAATTGCGTGTATTATGTAATATGTCGCTGAGGACTGGGAAGTTTGAATTCTGATCACAAAATTATTTTCCTGTAACCTGTGAAAAACGTCATGCTGTAAAGGAAAATATTATGACATTACTTTGAAATTATGACATACTGATTTGTAAGGAGTTTGCAGATAGCCAACATGTGAGGAAAGGTGTTTAATGAGACAGCTCCATAAGAGTTAATAAAATTACTTCTGTACTTTGGATGCATGTTGTTAATTTAGGTCAGTAGAATCAGAATGTAATGTGTAATAAGAACAAGAGATTTTTCTCCTCCCCAGAACATCTGTATTAGCTGTGGGGTCTGTCCAACCTCCTGTTCAGTGGACAAAGGGGTCTTTCTCCTAAGGGTTATGTGGCTGGGACATGAAGCTGACCACTCACCTCCATTTAGTGCCAAGGTGGTGCTATACCTTCATTACCAGTAGTGTATATCCATTTGGGGCCCCTGCAACTTGAAAACTGGTGACCCCCTTGTGACTCGATACTTGGGACCCCTCTACATTTATTCGTGAAGTTACTCCCAGATCTTTTAATAGGAATCCAGAATACTGCCATTTGTCAGAAGAAAGGAATCCAGTCTGATAGAACCCACAACAAATTTTTGTATTGTGTATGTCTTCCCCTCCTCCCTCCCCAAGCCATGGCCTCCCCCCATGCTGCAGGGTCTGAGAGATCCTTATCTACTCCACTGACTGTTGTCATTGGGTTACCCAGATGTTGTCTGACATTTTTAGTTTTTTTTTATTTCAACTTGACTGTTTGGATAATATCTTCAGACTCATTGCCATTATTCATTTATTTTTGTCAGTATTTACACTTCTTCTTCTGCTGTTAAGCTGCCATCATTTTCATAGTATGTAATTCATTTACTGTAAAACCGGTATGTCATTTTGACAAAACAAGTAACTGACACAGCTTTTGGTTTCTTGTACATTGCTGTAGGTGTCCCGTATTCCTGACACAGACTTGTTTCCATACGGGACAACTGCGGTCACATACACTGCTCTGGACATCTACGGAAATAGAGCAACTTGTGTCATTAATATTACAGTTGAAGGTACGTTTGACTAATTAGCACAATATGAGAAACTGTGTACTTGGAATTTTCTTCTAATGGTAATTCAGGGATTTTAAATGAGTAACTCAAAATTACCACAACAGTTTTTTATGTGATCTAAAAAATGAATAACTTGTCTCTGAAGTTTACTCTCTTCTGGAATGCGACATCATATAATCCTTTACAAATTTACAAATGTTTTGGAAGCATATGCTACCTCCATCTTTAAAAATGGGCTTCATCTTTAACATTATAGCGGCATGAGTTTATTTAACATCTAGTGAATGTGAGAGAGTCTTAGAGCTGTCAAAGTGTCTGATTAACACTGTTTTGTTGATGTACAGACAAAATCGCTTCTGATTTACAGGGAGATACACAGTTTCTTCTGGGACAGGATAAGCTATATTTGTGTAGATTTTAATTAATTTTCTCAGTTCCTCATTGCTAAAGTTACGATAGTTTATCTCAACATAAGCCATGAATACTCCCTCCATGTTCCTTTTAACTCAGGGGTCCCACAATGTTCCATCCTGGGTTTCGTACTATTTCTTTTATACATGAATGATTTACCTCAGTTTATAAATAACAAATCCACAACTATTTTGTTTGCTGATGATACAAATATAATCTTTACTCACTCAAACATCACTGAAATTAATTCAAATAATTATAGTTTTTGCAACTATGAACACTTTGTTTAAAAATATTTATCTCTCATTAAATTTTGAAAAAAACTCATTATATTCACTTTAAGACTAGGAATAGTCCAACTATTGACATGAAGAATGGATTTAATAATAAATCAATCCCCAGTGCTCTATCTTCCAGATTTCTTGAGCTAACTATTGGTAGTACATTATCATGGAAAATACACATAGATCATCTAACAAGTTCCACATCGAGTGGTGTCTATACCCAAAGATGGATTTATGGGATATAATAAATGAATGAATGAATGAATGAACTAAATTAAGCACTGCTTGCTATGTAATTAGATCTGTTAAGCCACTTATGTCACATAAGACATTACTATTAATTTATCATTCCCTTTTTCCTACTGTCACAAGTTACGGAATAATATTTTGAGGGAGTTCTTGTCACAGTATTCAAATTTTTTGGTTGCAAAAGGGAGTAATTTTATTATTATGGGTTGTGGGATAGGAGACAACTGTAGAATTTTATACATAAAACTAAAAATCTTGCCACTTGTGTCACAATATATATTTTCCCTACTTATATTTATAATTAACAATTGAGATCAGTTCTTGATAGATTCAGAAATTTTTAATACAATTACCAGACAGAGTTCTAACCGTCTCTTACCTTTGGCAAATTTAGATATTTATCAAAAGGGAGTTTACTGTCCAGGTATTTAGATTTTTAATAGTCGTCCCATTAATATCAAAAAGTTTTCTGATAATCCGAAGATATTTAAAAATGCTAAGAAAAATCTTATATATGACTTCCTTTTATTCATTAGATGAATATTATAATAACAATAGTAATAAGTAGGTACTTGCTTTCCTAGGCTTTGCAAATTCTTTTTTTTTAAGACCTCTATGCCTTTTTTTATTCTATTTATTATGTTTATTTGGTATTCATTCAAGGTTTATATTTATTCAATGTATTATTGAATGTGTATTTATTGTCTATTAACTATTATTAAATTGTAAATTTTACATATATATTTTGGTCCTATTGTGACATGCCAATTTGACAATTAGATATATTCATCTATCTTCCTCTGTAGCTATCTTTATCATTTATGTCCATCTGTAATCTCTCTTGTTTCTTGTATACTGGTATTTTACACCAGTAGCCTTTATTGTCTCTGTATACTTATATTTTATACTGATATTATTGGTATGTCTTTTGCATATTATAAGAATATGCTTTGTTGACATGTTCTATATCCAGTGGTTTTGTAACCTTTTGTGTTTACTGAATGTAAATATAAATTCAATTCAGTTAGACCTGTTATCTTACCTCACAGGGAAACATACTTGAATTCAGCCTATACGTGCTGTGATTTAAATGCATGCATCATTGGTCATATTCAGAGATTTATTTTTTCAGACTATAAATATTTCATCTTGTGCTTAAAAATATGTTCCTTTCATATCTGTTTTTATACTTTATATGTAAGAAACAAAGATTATATGAAGGATGTCGTTAATGCTTTTATAAGTATGTAGTTGCTCTTTGCTGCTGATATTCTGAATTTTACTTTGTTCCCAAGTTTCTTGATATCTCATCCGAAGATTAACAATATATTGAAATTTACCAGTGCTATGTCATGTCTTTGATCTGCTGCTTTAACCCAGGGATGACTTTATCTTATTGACTACATCTTTTTTCCTTCTGCTGAAATTGTGATCAGGCCAAATACTTCTATTTACTTAGAGTGTGTAAACAAATGTGCTTATACCTGATAAATAAAATGGATTAAGTGTGAAGAATTTAGCATGGTCCTAGCAACCATATGAATACCAGTTTCTATATGCTGCCTGTGCTGAATAAATTATAAGGCATTTTGATACACAGTTAATTGACAGTAGTGACCAGTGACTACAGCAATAAATGTTACAGTGATTGACATATCTGTAGCTGTCTTGCCACAACATGTTTATCCAGTATCAACAGCTTCCCTCTGGTCTGATGTGGGTCAGAGGCAATCATGAAGTGACAACACACAACACGTGCCTTTGCAAGTATATTTGGTGAACGTTTATCTCTTAGTATTAAATTTTAAATATCATATGGACAGAGTCTAGAATTGTAATTTTGCTAAATTGCATTTTGAATTACAGAGAATGTGTGTCAAAAACCATTGGACCCCATTAATGGGCATGTGAACTGTACTGCAAATGTTGATTCGTTGCATTGTACTTTGACTTGTGAAGAGGGATATGCATTTGCTGTCCAGCCACATGATTACTTCTGCACATATGACAGTGATGGGAGCATGCTGGCTCCTGACAGCACTATTGATCCGTTCCCTGACTGTTCTTGTAAGTTCTTGTTATTTTGCATGTTTATGTGATCACTAATTGTTCAAAAATATTATGAAAACCTTTCATACCATGAGGTTTTTAATCTCTATTCATCCAAGTACCACTTACACTTACACTGCATTCAACACCATCTGGCATATGTTCTTCAGCTTTTATTTAGAATATGCGTAGTCCCATGCATTAATCTCCAAAATTAGTCCTTTACAGCTTTCAGTTTTCTAATTATCTCTATTATGTGGTGTTTACAGTAATTCTGTATTAAAATTACATACCTGGGTACGGTGTAAAAATTTATTGAAATGTGAAAATACTGACATTTATGCTTTCAGAATTTTAGTCTAATATGTTATTAAGGAAGTGTAAATGTTACTAGTTTCATATCATAATAGAACTGGACCTTGTACAGGTATGTGCCAGATCTAGGTTTGTAATTTAGTGGAGAATTATTGTAAACATGTAAGAATGTAAAAGGTAAAGCAATCCCTTTTTAGGCCTGGACAGGCCCTGAGGGTCCCAGGTGGTTGAGGCTCCAAGATTTCAAGACAGCTGGAACATGAAGGTGCTAAGGTTTTCAGCCCTACACACCGGCTGCCTTTACTCCCCAGGAAATATTCCTGGTACTCATTTCTGTTAGAGGCTAAGTTGACCCCAGGGACATAGTATGGCCAGAAGTATTGTGTCAATGAATAATTCCACTGACAACATTGGGAATTAAACCCCCAACCTTCCAGCTTGTAGTGCAGTGCATGTAAGAAGGACACTTGCAAAATGACATGCTGTAATGGAAAAAAATATAGATCATTAATATGTAAGAGATTTAAATTGAAACTGTAACATGTGTCAGATGGTGACAGTTGTAGTGTAATAAAGGCTGGATGGTATTTGGATGCTGATTGTGTTCAACAATGTGCCATTACAATCAAACTCAACTTTCATTTAACAGCTATTGCTGGTAGGGATTCAGTCTTATTGCCCTGACTTTTATTTGTGCCTATTTTTGTATTGTATGTTGAAGAATTTTCTTTACTTAAGCTCAATATTTTTAAAGAAATATTACAACAACTTTATAGCCATATGTTTTATTCTAGTAACAGTCCTGCCAAACTCTATATCCCAAGATGGAGCTATAACAATTGAAGGTGATAGCACTGTGTGTGAAGATCCAGGATTTCTCAGTCAGGTAAGGTAGTTTAGTATGTACCATAAGTGTGATTATATGTACAAAGAGAGTCTGTGTTGTTACCATCATACTGTGCCTGTGTGAGTGTGCTGGCATCAGACCATCATATACCAGTATTTTGAGTAAAAGTGTTACTTGTCCTTTGAAATTTTCCAATTTTTGTAAGATGAAATTCCTGCTGTGAACGAACCTGACAGGGTTTTTGTTTTTGGCTTCATTACTTTTCAGTTCAGGAATGGAAAAGTGGCAGCTGAATGTAAGTACTGACAA
>JGI20166J26741_11586029_pt1 | contig 11814 bp, 9 predicted proteins | sample TergutCu122P5_FD_26741 | JGI IMG/M metagenome (IMG submission 26741) | reverse complement strand
ATCGTTTTGGAGGAGGCTTTGGACCTGTCGTCAGACAGAATACTGAATGAATGAATGAATGAATGAATGAACGAATAGGTCCTCTAACATTGTATTCCAACCTGATGATGGCCAGATGGGAAACGGCCGAAACATTTAGTTGGTACGTTATTGTACATACAAATATAGCTGTTTTTTTTAATGCTATTCCTTGATCATTGATCTACTGTAGTTTATCAAGAAGAGTACGATTTCTTTACTTCCAAAAACGTGCCGACACAACCACTATAAACTAACGACTACCACAGTCACCCTGGATTAGCGTCAATGGACATCAACATACAAAATCAATAGCCGTGTTGTGCACAAATCATCCAGTAGTCTTGTGATTGGTTCCGGCCGCAGCACAGGCGATCATATGACTCGTGACTTTACTGACACCTGTTTTCATCGGCGGGAAATATCTACCTCGCCATCCAGTCGTTAGTTCTATTGTTCAGGTATAGAGGTAACTTTCTTGTTGCCCATTCCTCTATCCCAGTTTCAGGGGACTTGTTCTAGTAGTGGTTTGGTTTCTGGTGTAGTGGATAGCAGTGTAATGGTTGTTGCTGTCTTCACGTTTTCCGTAAATACAACAAGAACCCATGAGTTTCTCTGCGGTTCGCCGTGAAGTACAATTAGTGTTCTGTGGCTGTAATATAGCCGCGCTCTAATCCATGGTCCCGCTGTTCTCTGCGGTAACGCAAAAGCCCACAGATTAATACGTAGGTTAAGCGTGTGGGAACGTTGTGCGCTAGGCTGTATGGAAACGCGTGCCGGAATCATGAAGGTCGCACTTATGGTTGCAGAAAAGCCTTCACTAGCTGCTTCATTAGCAAACATATTGAGCAATGGAAAGAACTCGTCGAAAAAAGGTAAGAAGTTAGGTGCATTAGGCATCATGGAGACGCCATGGCTTTCGTGTAGGTTCATTTTTGAATGCCGGTCGCATCATTGCGAGCTAATCCAATTTGCTGTCTTCCATATTGTAATTGCACATTTTTGAATGTAGTTAATCAGTATTTTATAGTTCAGCTACGTAGGGCCAAGAATTTGGAATGTGATCTTAGCTACGGGGAATACTCGCAGTCCTGTTTATTGGCTAGCTGCGGTTCTTTCTCGGTGGGTAAAGCGCTCAGGGGCGTTAAATTGGCAACTGACCCGAATTTAGTGCCGAAGTTACGAATGAATGGACCATACCACCACAACCACATATGCTGTGCATGTAACGTGCACTGGCCTTGCCACTTTTTTTCAAACCGGTCCGTGGCGACACTGTCTGGTTACTGCCTCAGTCCGCTCCTGTATGTGTGAATTACACATTGCGGTTCTAATGGAAAAGACCTAATAGAGATTTTCAGCGACGCGACACGGACAACATACAATGCTCTCCAGTCCAATATGTGTGAATTAGCCTAAGTGTCCAGGTTGTTGGTACTTAAAAATGGGATTCCTACCAATGTGGCCTTATGGTGTGCAGGGGGATTTCATCTTTGTACGCTTGTTATGATGTAAAATATTTGTTTCAGTACATACTGTCTGTCTACAGTCTGTACAAAAATAATTATGGAACTATCACCTTTCTTACATATGTGTTTTATGATACTTGAAGATTCCTTAGTGAGGTAAATTCTTGTACAGAGTAAAGGAGAGTGAGGTAGGTAGGATACTCATTTAATGGTAGCTTGGGTGCTTTTATGTCATTACTGATTAGCAGATGGAAAATGTGTGAATGATTTCATTCTTGTACAGTAAACACCTTCGACCTGTGTCTGGTAGGTGTTTTATGTATATCTGAATTTGTTTGTAAGTTTTCCATGTGCACAGCATGTGATATTGTTGAGAGCATGTACTGGTACTTGGAAGATATGGAATTTCCTAAATATTTCTCTACCAGCGACTTTCTGTTAGCACTTGCAATTATTCCAATAATTTACTTTTAGTGTTCTTGTCATATATAAATACTCTTTGTTCAGTGCTGTATTTAATAATACCTCTCAACTCAGTATGGCTGTTATCACTGGCATGAAGAAATTTAGTATGCTGTGGTGTGTACAGTTATTTGAGCCACCTTAGGAATTATTAGTTTTTTTGGGTGAAAGTTCATTTACTCTGGAACTTCATTTTATAGCGAATTACATGCCATTAGTCTCTGATGGTTAATCTAGGTGTTTGTGGCATACTGTTGTTTATAATATGAAACTGGAAGTACCTCTTCACTTGTTTTACTCATAGCTTTATTGGTAAATGCTTTCCTTTTTGTTTACAATAACTAGCTACACATTTCATGTTTTACTAAAGCCGTTATCAGGCTAAACCATTATAAAAATGTAAAAGTTTAAAAGTAATAATATATCACATAGGCTGCATGTAGTGCAGTTTGGAGAAATTCAGCAGGTGTGGAGGAACAAATGGGGAATTATTAATTCTTGAACACTGTCAATAAAGAAGATAGTTTGGTCTGTAAACAGTTTTGATTACTTCACTGTATTTATTCAAACAACTGCACAATAACAAAGAGTGAATAGTTTATGAAGATATGACACTCCTACATGTTACAGCCTACAATGGCCATCTTCAGGGAGGTGGTTATCAAAGGAAAGGGTAGTTATGACTAATTAAATCAGAGGTGCGCCGATATAAATGTGAAATGTGCGTGTTAAGTTAACATGGTAAAATTTTGTGACTTAGAACAGAATACGTTTGTGTATCATGATACTCTTTGTTATTCAAATGCAAGCAAACACTTAATATCAGAACTATCTGTCCTGTTGTTCAGGGTTATTATAGTTGAGTACTGCAGTACTCAGTTATCCATTGCAACATAAACTGTCATGTCTGCACAGGGACAAACCCTGAACAACAAGATGAATACCATGACATAGATGTTTGTTTGTATTTGAACAACAAAAAGTATCAAAATCCTTATGCATACATGTAGTCTGTTCCAAGTTACAAACATTTTACCATGTAACTGACTGAACACATGTATTTTACATTTATATATCAGCACAGCAGTAATATGATTAGCCATAACTACTCTTTCCTTTGATAACCACCTCCCTGAGGATAGCCATTGTATTCCAAAACACGTAGGAATGTCATATCACCCCTGTTTTGTAAATGGGGCTAACTTCTTATGTGATATACGGTGGGTTGTCCCAGTTTACAAAACATGGGCGATATATTTATAAGCTATTGTCTTTATTGTTGTGCATTTGTTGGAATAAATATTGTGTACTAGTTTAACAACCAGTATGTGGATAATGTTAAATTTGGGCTCAGTTGGAAATGTAATTGCTGGTAGTCAACTGGTGGGGTGTGCACTGTTATTGTCATACACCATTATTATCAGACTTACCCATGTAGCTTGGACTGCTGGTTTTGCAATTTTAGTATATCATGGATTTGTACCACACATTTGTAGTACTTTTGGAGTATTTATGTTGAGGTTAGGTGCTTTGGACCATTACAGTATAGGGAATATGACTGATGAATTATCATATTACATAATGTTAATTGGCACTGTTTTAGCAGAGTTTATTGCAGCCTTCTCTCAGTTGCTAAGGATAATATCTTGTAGATCATCATGCTGTCTAATAGTGGCCAGTTTCAGGGCTAAACCAACTTGATTTTTACAAAATATGACAGCGTCATTATTCTGGTGAAGGTCACTCCATTATTTCATCTTTTACTGGCTGTAATATGTAATAACATGAAGGTCATCAGATCTTGTGGAAAGATAATAACATTAGTATAACACAGGATTATAATATGATGTGTGATATTGTATTCTCAGAAGGTAGAAAATGTTTGTTAGTACATTCCCCTCCTCTCCCTCTTATTTGTGGGTGTAATGGGAAACAACATGAAGGCAATGTGAAAAGTTCAATTTTGGCAGCAGTGCATGATGGATGAGTAGCAACAGGAATATGAAATTCTCTATTGAGACTGAATAAAAAACATTTCCACAAATTTTGTATGAACTATTGTTGATGACAATTGCAGGCATGATATCTAGGCAGGACTGGGTGGGGTTGTATCTTACAAATGTAATGTAGTCAAGACATATGTGTGTGAAATACTTTCTTGTTAGAAAGAAGTCCATAACAACACATATTGACAACAATACTCAGTAAAACATATTGACAGTTACAAATGTTGAAAGAATTCTGACAGGTGGGGTATGACTGTATGATTATCTGTTGTGAATATTGGAATCTGAATTACGATCTGTAATAAGGAGGTGAATAATGTAAATGACCAACTAGATGCAACAATAATGATTTTATTGATCTTTGTGTCAGCTCAACATGTTTCAGGCAATCATTTGCCCGTCTTCAGGAGTCTAATACTGTGGGTACAGCAATGTGGTGTATTGTCCTGTGAAGCTGGATATACAGTAGGTAAGTACACAGTTTTCAATATTATATGGAGTAAAGTTGCAGTGATTTGGTGATGTTTTTAGGCTGGTGTTGTGTAGGTTTCGTGTTATTGTTGTGTTCTATGTGTAGGCCAGACTAGCCGAAGCCTAAATCTCCACTTCCAAGAACACATATGATACATCAGAAACAATAATCCACAATCTGCATATGCCCAACATATCTTACACAACCAACATGAATACAGACCCATGGACCACTTAATGACCCTATTTAAACCCCTCAACAACACAACCATGCTAATTCCTTATGAACAATTCTTTATTCAATCCCTCCACCAGGAAGGGCAACTCATTCCTGAACAATACCCCAGCGAGCAAAACCTGTTACTCCAACTAGCCGCTGACCCCTCCTACACACCACAGGGAGAAACCAGTCAAGCAACATCCCTCACACTGAACACAGAGTCTACTCCACTGCATCCCGGACCTCCAACCTACTGCAATATTAAGTATGTACTTTCTAATATGTTTAATCTACATTAGTAGAACCTCCCTAATTCCCATTGCTTTTCCACATAATAACCTTACATTACCAAATAACTAATTCACACAACTACGAATTTACTACATATAGAACGCAACACTAACTTGAAACAACACCAGCATAAAAACATCACCAAATCACTGCAACTTTACTCCATATAATATATTAAAACTGTGTACTTACCTACTGTATATCCGGCTTTACAGGACAATACACCACATTGCTGTAACCACAGTCTTAACGCTACTGAAGATGGGCAAATGATTGCCTGCAACATGTTGAGCTGATTCAAAGATCAATAAAATTGTTATTGTTGCATCTAGTTGGTCATTTATATTATTCACCTACACTGATGATGCACAGTCAAACACAAATCAAATTTACTGTAATAAGGATTTTGGAAGTAGCAAGGCAGGCTTACAGAGCTCCTGTGAATTCTGCCGGCGCTGCATGTTAATGTAATTGTAGCTTAAGGTAAGTATTGTAGAACAATAAATTTATAGACCAAGTGAAGCTCCATATGTTTAGTCATTTTTGTTCTGATATTGTCAGGGATAAGGTGACCCTCTAAAATAGATGACATTCCTGGGATCTCTTACAAAAAAGGTGGGAATCATTGAGAAATACTGCATTACTTAGAGTAAATAAACAAAAGGGAGCTACAGTAATCTAATCTATTTCTCCCTACCTGTACCACCAGTTCTGTCAAATTCTTGGAAGTTGCTGTGGGTGTATGCAGTCGAAAACCATCGTAATGTGTATACCATATTTATATCCAACAAAAAGTGTCTGTTGGATTTTTTACATTGATGGAGACCATAGATGGGGAGTGTGTAACCTTCTAATGTCTAACATAAAGGGAAATGTTGTGTTACAAGTCTTCATTAGCTGGTCATAGTGTGGCCCAAGAGACACACCACTTCATAGCTTTCCATGTAGAATGGTGCTGATGAATGAAACTATAGAACTGGTGGTGTTCGAATATGACACTGGACTTTAAAACCAAAGGTCTTTTGGTTTCAGACTGGCCATATCTGTTGAGGATTTTTCAAGTCACCTTTAATAGTGATAAAAGTAAAATTTGTGCATATGAGATACTGTATATTTGTCATAGGTTGGTTGTCTGGTGGTTTACCCCTACCATCATCATGTTTGTGATGATAAGAATTTGGATGACAGGTAATGTGGTAGGGTGGAATGGGAATTGTACTGGATGTATTATTAGCACCACATAACTATTGCAATGTGCTAATGTAATTGTTTCAATTAGGTTTCAATGGCTCATGCTCAATTCATGAATGGACGGGCCTATTTAATGGTGAAACAATTCATTTTCGAATGACTTCAGTGTGTGGTCATGTGATGAATCTGGATTTTATTGGAAAATATAACAACTGGGACCGTGTTGACCCGGTAAGTTGTTTGCATTTGACAAAATTTTATCATTGGCATGAATGGCTTAATATCAGATTTTGCATGCAGAATGAGTGGTTTTAGATGTTCCTTGTTGGTGAACACCCAAAATTGAAGTTAATTCTAGAGGGTTCTCCCATTGGTATATTACACATACATATTTGAAATTTGATGCTGAAAATGTGTAAATAAAGTCGAAGGTGCTGCACGTAAGAGGATACTGGGGAATAGAGTGATGATAGACAACAGTATTGCAGATAAGAAGAAGGATTGTAATGGTAGAGAAATAGTACAGATGTAGGAATAAAAGTAGTAAAATGGGAGAGTAAGTCAATATAAATGTGTAGACTAAGAGTTTCTTTAATCTGAATGCTAATACTCTGGAAATTCTGATGCTTCAACAGTTGAGGAAAACAGTTCCAGGTCTGGGAGCCCTCTGATAAGGCTTACAGGGGTGTCTGCATTGACTGTTGAGGTATCTGATACTCCATCAACTTCTTTAGCTATATAAAGACTCCTGATCCACTACAGATAGTGTTTGGTAATGCAGAGTATGTGATAAACTTGCACTTGTCTGGTCCCGTGTGTGCCGGTTTAAAATTATCCTGCTGCGTATATTTAAAAAATCTGTGCTTTACAAGTACATGGCATTGTGTGGGCACAGATTCATTTCAAGAACAAACAACAAATCAGTATATAAAGAGACAGTCATATGGTTTGTTAGTATGGAAATGAACTTTTCTGTGTCATGGGATCTTGTTCCATTTAATTCAGAGCTTTTTAGAACACTAATCCTGTACCCAGCCCTTGTTTTACTCTCTTGTTGTCTTCTGGAAGTGGTCATAGATCGAGAGTGATACTTCAGTAAGATATAATGCAATATGTAGTAAGGAGGTTGAAAATGAGACATTGTAAATTAAGAAGTGGTGTGTATTGCCCAAGGGCATTAAAGCGGAAAAGGCATAAATGAAGGGTGGCTCAAACCAGGGGCTTTGTGTTCAGAGGTTCACTGCTTGAACCCACCTTAAAGAAGTTTATACCAGGCATTTTGTGTGACACAGCTTGGTTACTTTATCATAAAGGTGTGAAATACAACAAAGCAAAATACCATAAAGAAATCCTGTAAGATGTTTCCAGACCATGAAAATAATATTTGGGTGTTTATGAGGAAATTGTTTTTTTGTGGCTGAGTTTGCTACGATCGTAAGCATGGTGGATTGGTGTAAGAATGCTGACACTGAGAACAGAATCTTGGTTGTTGAGGTGCTGACTTGAAGGCCGCACTAAATGGATTATATTGAAGAGAAGCTGCATTAATTATGGAAAGAAAATCAGCCATTCATTGTATCTTGACTGTACCGAACGCTTTCCTGAAAAATGTTGTGATAAACTGTGTTTATGAACTCAGAACTGTTACAATAAAGTGCGATCTGTAACCATTCGGGTTCTCACTCCTATTCTAGTGGGTAATTGAATCTAATTTCTAAGTGAACTGCTATGTAAACTATTACTTTACGAATTTCTCTTTTCTTAGGCACAGAAGTTACTGTGACTATTGTATTCTTATGTAACAACATGGCAGTTTTTGCGTGGCCTGTATTATTAAGCTTAATAATGAGGTGGTACAGGTATGTAGTGAATATTATTTGTACGTTACGTATAGCATGTACATTCAATCTCAGTTATACCAGCCTCAGTTATAACAGATATTTTCATTCGCCTAGCATTTCCACGTGCTGTATTACAGTAACTGCCTCAGATCTTCAGTTACGTAGGATTTCTCTGACGTTCCCAAACAGTTGGTTTTCCTCAGCTGTACTGTTTTTGGCAAAATGACGGACAATTAACTACTCCTACAGTATGTTTGCACGCAAAGGGCTCACTTGTCAGAGGGAAAGGGAGACTGGATATGTACTTTCATAACATGTTCCTGGAGGTGCCAATGAGACTTGTAAATTTTGCATTGTGTTTAGCTTTTCTAATGACAAGGTCCTTCCATTAGTAGTTTTAATGGTTAAGCCAGGGCCGTCTCTACCTTAGGGTTTTCTGCTGTTTGTGTGCCTGCAGATAAGCAATTGACATATGCGAGGATGTTTATGTCATGCTTGGCTCTGCCATAAATCAGTTATGGATTGACTTAGGTGCATTTACGTGTAAACCATTTAGGTACCAAATTTGGAAGACCTTTATTTAAACAGATATGTTTGTTCGGCCAAGACCAACCAAGTGCGTATATTTAAAAATTTTATAATGGCTGCATTCGGGAGTAGTGCAGACACACCAGTAGAGTCGAGTCGAGTCGTGTCCCACAAGTCTTGCTGAGTCAAGAGTCTTGATGCTGCATGTTTTATTTTCGTCATTCGGACTCCAGTGATTGGGCATGATGGCTGCTGTTTTTCTTTGGGTTATGAGTGTAGAAAAATTGATTCCTTTTAGTGAAGGGTCACCAGGAAATTTGTGATGCCTCTCGTTGTGAACGTAGATAGTACATAGCCAGTGTTTAGTAAGAATTACACAGGAGATGAACTAAATTTTCCACATCCCAATCTTTTCTTATTTTTTGGGTACACCCGCATGTTTCGTCTCTTCCGACGCAACCTCCTCCTCCACATAACTGTGGGCAAAACAAGCGGGTATATTTCTTTACTTGTGGTCTGTTCATAGAGTACTAAAAAGCTTTTGGATTTGCGTGGACTTAATTGGACTGAAATGTGTTGGTGGGTATGCATTGTTAAATGGCTAAAGGAGTGGAGCATTTGGGCATCTTGGTGCCTGGTGCTTCAGTGACTCCCTTAAAGGATTCAGGAACATACACAAATGTAACCTTGTGCCGGTTTGTTTGCTGTGATCTGTTTCAACTAGCAGACGTTTCTTTACTTTTGTTGCATACATCTGGACATGACAGTTACTATACTCGTATGGCACGTAACTACTACACATCCATCTCTTGTGCACTGACTTAGATTTATATTTAATATGTAGTGGGACAAGATGTAAAGTGTTGAGGTCTTTTTTTATTATTTTGTAGAGCAGCCTTTATAAGCAACTCTTCATTTTTTCTCTTTAGACTTGTAAAACCGTCTAACACTATCACAATGTTTTAAAGTTGTCTAAGAAATTTTTTCCTTCTGAGAAAGTCACAGACATTTAAGCAGAAGGATAGTGCTCAAAACTTTGAAATTCCAACCAATATGGTAATAGAATGCTAAAAAATGCTTGGAAACTGAAAACAATCGTAACTTAAATGGTACTGATTTCACAGTTTTTTAAAATGTATTTTAACTGTACCTCGGATATAAAGGACGTAAGTTGTCACATATCTTTGCAGAATACCCTCGAGAATCATTATAACAGAGGTTGACTGCAATTGGCTGTTGCTGATTCAAATACCTCCCCAGATTGGACTTTCAATGGCAGGTGTGCAGCCAGCATTTTTCATGGTGGGGGGGGGGGCTGCCCCCAAGGCTATGTATAATTTGTTTGATTTTAAAAATTTATATTATAAAAATTATGTCATAAGTATAACTTTACTGTACTGTACTGTCTACAACTGCATTTAGATGCATACAGATATAACCAGATTTAAATCACAAGGTCTGAATCATCTCGTTTTTCATTTTCATCGGTGACAAGTTTTTTTTTTTATTTTATTTATTAGAAGTCTAATATACTAGTCATTGGCAAATTTCAGTGGCTGGTTTTGGCAGAAGGGTAAATCATGTAAAAGTTTGTTGCCATTGTGTCTACAATATGTGTGATTTTAAAATTTTGATTTGGGAGGGAGAGGGGCTGCAGCCTATCAGCTCCCTCACCTTGGTTATGCCCCACTTCAGTGGTCATTTATCACATTTTCATGTAACTGTAACGCTAACAGGGGTTTTCAGTACAAGAAAGATGTGATGAAATACATAAAGAACAAGCTACATGCATGCCATGACATTTTGTGGAATGTGAAATAGCTTAATCATTATGTAACTCTCAGTGTTTGTATTTGCATGGCAGGTGGAGCTGTTTTCTTGCCCAACAGAGAAAAAGGAAGCTGTGCCCAAACTAAGAATGCAGTCGTTTTTGGCACAGGAGGCCAAAGGATGTGATTACTTGATTTTATGGCTGGACTGTGACAAAGAGGGGGAGAACATATGTTTCGAAGTTATGAGTGCTGTGCAGACTTCCATGAGGAGGAGTATAAATAGTCCAGATGTAAGAACACTTTAGAAATATATGACACACACTGTCTTGTGGATTATCTATCCTGAATTGGTCACTTGTAATTTTGACCAGAGGTGAACATTAATTCCAACCTCTTTCTGTTTTCCTCGTACCGTATAATTTATCCTACTGTTCAGCTTGCAAAAAATACAGTTTGTGAAACAATTTGGCTTCTGTTGCACATGTCAACATGGGGTTTCTTGTCACTGCACTTTACGCTAGATGAGGTCATCATTTTTCCCCGTGCCACTGCTAATTGTAGGTGCCATTTTGAATATGTGTGCCGTTTACATTGAGGTGCTTTAAAATTGTCGTAATGAAATTAATTACATTCATCTGGTAAATTGAATTACCTACTTGGACATGTGGTGCAAATATTATGCACTGTGCATGGGCACACACACACATGTAATTTTAATACCATAAAAGAAGAGTGAATTGGTGTTTGGCACACTTAAATCATAGGGCTTGTGAAATTTACATTCATGGGTGCATTCTTTTCCAAAATAGCCCTGTTCCATCCACATTAAAAATCTGCTTTGGAGATTAAAAGCACTGTCTTGGATCATGCTGGGAATTTTGAAGAAACTTTCAGTGGTGTGTTCGGCAGCAGAGACAGCATGTTTAGTTGACATACTATTACCAAAACTGTGACACACTGTGAGGCTTGCAAACTGCCCTGAACTTACCTTAAATCCCTTCTTTTCCCCACCTTCATCTGCTGCCATATCACTATAAAAGCTGTGTGCCTTTGCTTTATATGTCAGCAGGCTGACAGTCATATTTTGCCGGTTATGATAATCAGTACATGTACTGAGCATCCATTTCATATTTATAATGGCACTTAAAAGTTGTATAGGAAACAGCAGGTGATGACACATTTTGGCTGTCCATCACATCAGCCACTGACTCATGAGTGGTGTTAACCATGGATTTGTTCACGCCAAGTGTATTACTTCAGCAGTTCATTCTCCTTTTACATCTTAGCACATAAATTTTTCCCAGTTGAAAGGCACATTTCTTAGCATTAGTGCTTGTAGCATCAGCAGAAGAAGGCTTGCTTGGGGCAGTATGTTTCTCAAAGTACAGCAAAACTGTGAAACATCTGTTCACTGTGAAGCCAAGCAGGCATTGAGGCCAGTAAAAGGGGAAGTGGCATATGAGACAGGATGCCTGCACCTGTTACACACAGTTGGCAACATATTGTATACCTTTCCTGTGAAGTGGAGGTTTTTTTTGGGGGGGG
>JGI20166J26741_11585918_pt1 | contig 11816 bp, 11 predicted proteins | sample TergutCu122P5_FD_26741 | JGI IMG/M metagenome (IMG submission 26741) | reverse complement strand
TCAGATGATCGCCGCCATGGACCTTAAGCCCGGTGACAGAGTGCTGGACTGTACTTTTGGCCTGGGTCATGACGGGTTGGTGGCCGCTTATGCGGTCGGCGAAAAAGGTCGGGTTTTGGGTTTGGAATCATCTCCGGTGATCGCTGCTGTGGTGCGTTACGGCATGGATATTTACAGCGGCGGTTCCAAGCTGATTCGGGAAGCCATGGGCCGTATTGCGCTCCACCAGGCCGATCACCGGGCCTTTTTGACTGCTCTGCCGCCGCGCAGCTATGACGTGGTATATTTGGATCCCATGTTTGCCAGCCCGCTTACCAGATCAAGCGCCATCAATGCTTTGCGCCCTTTGGCCGATCACCGTCCGGTAACGCCGGAAGTAATCGCCCTGGCGTTAAAGGTGGCCGGCAAGCGGGTGGTGATCAAGGATAACCGGCGGGGGGAGTCCTTGCGCCGCTTGGGGATTGCTAATCTGACGGGGGGCAAAAGCTCTTCGGTGGTTTACGGGGTTCTGCCAGCCCGCTAGCCGGCGGAGCAAATATTAATAAACGGGGTACATATGGAGACAGCACAAAAAATACCGCTGCTGATTATTGCCGGTCCTACTGCAACCGGAAAGACCGAAGTGGCCGTCAAGGCGGCGGCCGCACTGGATGGCGAAATAGTATCCGCTGATTCCATGCTGATCTACCGGCACATGGATATAGGCACCGCCAAACCTGATGAGCAGGAAAAGGGGGGCATCCCGCATTATTTGATTGATATTGTCGCTCCGGACGCCGCCTATTCGGCGGAAAATTACCAAGGGCAGGCCAGACAGGCGATTGAGGATATTCACGCCCGGGGCAAACTGCCTATTTTGGCGGGCGGCACCGGTTTTTATATTGACGCGGTGATTTTTGATTATGATTTTAGCCGTGCCGCCCCGGACATGGCTCTCCGGCGGCTGTTAATGCAGGAAGCTGCGGAGCGGGGGAACCGGGCGGTCCATGACCGTTTGCGCGCTGTGGATCCCGGAGCGGCTGCTTGTATCCACCCGAACAACTTAAAAAGGGTGATCCGGGCCTTGGAGATCCAGGCTCAAACCGGTGTCGCCGGCGCTTTACAGCGCGCCGGGAGCAAGCATGAATACCCCCTTTATGACCAATTATTTTTTTGCTTAAATTATGAGCGGGCCGTTTTGTATCAGCGCATCGAAAAAAGGGTGGATGTCATGCTCGCCCGGGGTCTGGTCCGGGAGGTTCGCGGCTTGCTGGAACAGGGTTACCGGCCGGAACTTGTGGCCATGCAGGGTTTGGGTTACAAAGAAATAGTGGGATATTTGTATAATCGGTACTCATTGGAAGAAGCGGTGCAAATACTGAAGAGAAATACCAGACGTTTTGCCAAGCGGCAGTTGACTTGGTTCAAACGATATAGTAACATCAAATGGATAGATATGGGACAATATTCTTCAATCGATGCCGCAGCGGTCGAGCTAGTAAATATGGTCGGGGACAGATGGCAGGTAGATAGATAAAGAAATAGAAAAAATGCCAATGGAGGTAACGTGATGACAAAGATGCAAATTAATTTACAGGATGCTTTTTTAAACCAGGTCCGGAAAGATAATATCCCGGTAACGATTTTTTTGGTTAACGGTTTTCAGCTGAAGGGAGCCGTGAAAGGTTTCGATAATTTTACTGTCATTATGGAAAGCGACGGCAAACAAATGATGGTTTATAAACATGCTATTTCTACCATTAGTCCGATGAAGCCGGTGAATACGTCCTTTACGGAAACCAAACCGGTCTGATAACACTGTGGGAGAAAATTGTACTGTTCTCGTTACTGATCAAAGCCGGGGTATTGCCACTCGGCTTTTTTATTTTTGTCTAAGCAGTTTGGGCTGCCTTGGCGCATAGATATTATTATGACGCTGAAGAGGTGGTTGGGTTGGTTAAGGTTAAAACATGGGGCAGTACGGCAAATCAAAAAACATCCGGTCTTACTATCGCTCAGCGCAACGGCAGATTGTCCCAGCCGGAGGGGCAGGCTGCCAAACCGGTCGCCAGCCCGGAAAAAATCGGCGAGATCAGGCAGGAACTAAACGGGCTGATTGGCCTGGACGGGGTAAAAAAACATATTGATGAGATTTACGCGTTTATGGAGATTCAAAAGAGACGGCAAAAGGAGAAACTGCTTGCGGAAGCCCAGGCTTTACATATGGTTTTTAAAGGCAATCCCGGGACAGGCAAGACAACGGTGGCGAGGATTTTGGGGCGGCTGTTCAGAGAAGCCGGCATTTTGCCCAAGGGCCACTTGCAGGAGGTGGAAAGGGCCGATTTGGTCGGCGAATATATCGGCCACACGGCTCAGAAAACCAGAGAGCAAATAAAAAAATCATTGGGCGGCATTTTATTTATTGACGAGGCTTATGCTTTGGCCCGGGGAGGGGAAAAGGACTTCGGCAAAGAAGCTATTGATACCATTGTCAAAGGGATGGAAGATTTTAAAGACAATCTGGTGATTATCCTGGCCGGCTATAAAGACGAAATGGATTGGTTTATGGAAACAAATCCCGGTTTGCGGTCCCGTTTCCCCATTCATATCCACTTTCCCGATTATTCTGCCCGCGATTTGCTGGCCATTGCGGATCTGATGCTGGAGCAGCGGGAGTATCAGCTGACTAATGGGGCCAGGGAGGAACTGCGGCTGATCATTGAATCACTGTACCGGTCCCACCGGCAAAATGGCAATGCCCGGCTCATCCGTAACCTGGTGGAAAGGGCGATGCGGGTGCAGGCGGTCAGGCTGGTAGCCCTGCCGGCAACCTGCCGGGATGACCTGGTGCTGATTGCCAGAGAAGATATGGTGGCGGCGCGGGATACGGTATATAATAATTAATGTTTTATGGAGGGACATTGGTGAAGGATTTAGAGCAAGCAGCCGCGGCTGCAGACAGGGAAGCCCGGGCATACTTTGCCGAGCTTACTCCGGTGGAAACAGCTAACCATACTAAGGTTTTAAACGCTTTTAACGAAGCCAGGGTCAGCGCCTATCATTTAAAAGAAACAACCGGTTACGGTTATGACGACGATGGCCGGGACACTTTGGATCAGGTGTTTGCCAGAGTATTGGGCGCGGAAAAGGCCTTGGTGCGGGGGCAGATCATCAGCGGCACTCATGCGATTGCCCTTTGTCTGTTTGGGGTTCTGCGGCCCGGCGACCGGCTGCTGGCGGTGCAGGGCAAACCTTACGACACCCTGGATAAAATTATCGGCGCTCATGCCGCCGGGGAGGGCTCCCTGACGCAAATGGGAGTAATTTACCGCGAGTTGGCCTTACTGCCGGATCATGAGATCGATTGGGCCGGTCTGGACATGGAATTGCAGCAGCCGGTTAAGATGGTGATGCTGCAGCGTTCTTGCGGTTACAGCCTGCGGCCGGCGCTGGATATGCCTGCGCTGCGTAAAATCTGCTTGTTTATCAAGCAGCGCCGGCCGGAAACGATTATTTTTGTGGACAATTGTTATGGCGAACTGGTTGAAACTACCGAGCCGCTGGAAAACGGAGCGGACTTGATGGCCGGTTCTTTAATTAAAAATCCGGGCGGGGGATTGGCCCCTACCGGCGGATATGTGGCCGGCAGGGCGGATTTGGTGGATCTGTCGGCTAACCGGCTTACCGCCCCGGGGATTGGCGCCGACGCCGGGCCTTCCCTGGGCTGGCTGCGCATGTTTTACCAAGGTTTGTACCTGGCGCCGCATCTGGTGATGGAGGCGCTGCGCGGCGCTATTTGGGGGGCTTTGTTCTTAAGCCGGTTGGGTTACGAGGTTTATCCGGACCCCGCGGCTGCGCGCGCCGATATTATTCAGGCGGTGATCCTGCGGTCCGCGCCGCGCCTGAAGGCATTTTGCCGGGGGATCCAGAGCGCCTCCCCGGTGGACAGCCACGTGGTCCCGGTACCAGCTTCTTTGCCCGGTTATGGGCATCAGGTGATCATGGCCGCCGGCACCTTCGTGCAAGGGGCTTCGCTGGAATTTACCGCCGACGCCCCTTTGCGTGAGCCTTACGCCGTTTATTTTCAAGGGGGCTTATCCTGGTACTATACCAGAATCGGCTTAATGCGGGCAGCGAGGGAAATTTTCTTGACGAATGGTGAGAAACATTGAACTTTAAACAATTGGAAGCCTTTGTCCGGATAGCGGAAATGCAAAGTTTCACCAGGGCGGCCAGGCAAATGTATATGAGTCAGCCGGCCATCAGCTTTCAAATCAAAGCCTTGGAAGACCATTTACAGGTTTTGCTTTTCAAACGCGATGAAAAAAAAGTGCTGCTGACTGAAGCCGGCCGGTTGCTGTTGCCCGAGGCCAAACAAATGTTGGGTCATTACAAAAAAATCAAGGCCGGGCTGGCGTCCCTGAAAGGTCTGGAAATAGGCCGGCTGTCCGTGGGAGCGGGGACTATCCCCGGCGAGTATCTGCTGCCTGCTTTGATCGGCCGTTTTCGCAAGCTCCATCCGGGAGTCAAAGTTAAAATGCGTATTGCCGGCAGTGGAGAGGTAATTAGCTGGCTCAAAGAAAGGGAGATTGACCTTGGGGTGGTGGGCAGCGCTGTGGAGGATGACAACCTGGAAGTAGTCCCCTGGCTGGAGGACGAACTGCTGCTGGCGGTTCCGGCCGGTCATGGCTGGGCCGGTAAACTGATTGACATAGCCGATTTGCCTGCGGAAAAGTATATCCTGCGGGAAGAAGGTTCTGGAACCAGGCGTTCCATTGCCGGCATCCTGGCCAAGGCAGGTTTTGTTTTGGAACAATGCGCGGCAGAAATGGAGCTGGGCAGCACCAGGGCCGTGCTCAGTGCTGTGCAGGCCGGTTTGGGGGTGGGTTTTATATCCCGCTGGGCGGCTGATGAAGCGCTGGCGGCCGGCAAAATCAGTGCGGCTAAAATTAGCGGGGTGAGCATGCACCGTCAGTTGTTTATCGTCCGTTATATCCCCGGTCTGTCTAATTATGCCGCCGACGCTTTCTTTGCCTTTTTAAAAGAAACTAATCCTGATTTGCGTTAAGGTCCGTATAAAATACCCGGGTCGGTTGGTCAACCTTGGCCGGATCATCAAAACTTGCGCACCAGACCGGTTACTTTGCCCAGGATAACGACCTCGTCGACGATAATGGGAGAAAGCTGATAGTTTTCCGGCTGCAGCCGAATGTGCCCATCCTCGCGGAAGAACCTTTTAATGGTCGCCTCATCCTCAAGCAGAGCCACCGCGATATCGCCGTTGCTTACGCTGGGCTGTTGCCTGACCAGCACCAAATCGTCTTCCAGGATGCCTGCTTCAACCATGCTGTTGCCTTTAACCCGCAGCATGAAAAACTCGCCCCGGCCGACGAAGTCTGCCGGCATAGGGAACGTATCTTCCATGTTTTCCTCCGCCATAATGGGGGTCCCAGCCGCCACCCGGCCCAATACCGGCACCATAATCATTTCCCGGAAGCTGTCCTTATCGTCGTCCAGTACTTCCATCGCTCTGGGCTTGGTGGGATCCCGGCGCAAAACGCCTTTTTCCTCCAGGCGGCATAAATAGTTATGCACGGTCGAACTGGATTTCAAGCCGACCGCTTCGCCGATTTCCCTGACCGACGGAGGATACCCGCGTGACTGGATACTGTGTTTGATATATCTAACAATTTCTGCTTCGCGCTGACCGGCGTTTTCTCTCAAAGCAGCACATCCTTTCTGTAATTATAGTTCATTATAACATAATGTTCCTGATGGTAAACATGTGTTCTAAAGAAAGTTTCTTTTTTATTTTTAGAGGATCCGTTATCCAAGCCGAAGAATATAAAAATGAAATCCTGTAAGGAGGAACCATTCATAAAAACAATTACCGTGGAAACCATCAGTGAAGCAGTCGCCAATCTATGCCAGGAGTCCAATTATTATCTTGGTCCGGATATGCTGGAAGCATTTCAGGAGGCGTTCGCCTGTGAACTTTCGCCAACCGGTAAAGAAATAATCCAGCAGTTGCTCAGCAACGCGCAAATTGCTGCTGCCGAAAAAGTTCCTATCTGCCAAGACACCGGTTTTACCGTAGTCTTCATCGAACTGGGGCAGGATGTTCATATTACCGGCGGCTTGCTGGAGGATGCCGTTAATGAGGGTGTGCGCCGGGGCTATACCACCGGTTATTTGCGCAAATCAATTGTGGGGCACCCGCTGGAACGGGTCAACACAGGCGACAATACCCCTGCCGTTTTGCATGTCAAGCTGGTCCGCGGGGAACAAATGAAAATTATTGTTGCTCCCAAGGGCGGCGGCAGTGAAAATATGAGCGCCGTTAAAATGCTGAAACCGGCGGAAGGGGTGGCCGGAGTCAAAAAGTTTATCCTGGATGTCGTCAGCATTGCCGGTCCCAATCCATGCCCGCCGATAGTGGTTGGCGTCGGTATTGGCGGGACGATGGAAAAAGCCGCTCTGCTGGCCAAAGAGGCGCTGCTTAGACCGGTAGGGACGCCAAGCCCCAAATCGGAAATAGCCTCCCTGGAAAGGGAGATTCTTCAAGAGGTCAATGGCCTGGGCATCGGCCCCCAGGGTTTAGGAGGCCTTTATACCGCGCTGGCGGTGCAGGTGGAAATATACCCGGCTCACATTGCCAGCCTGCCGGTGGCGGTTAACATCAGCTGTCACGCCAACAGACATCGGGAAGTGATTTTATAAATAACTTAACCATTAAACTGACTACGCCTTTAACGGATCAAATGGCGGAACAATTGCGGATTGGCCGGGAAGTGCTGTTAAATGGCGTATTGTACACTGCCCGGGACGCCGCCCATCGAAAAATGATGGAACTGCTGGATGCGGGTAAGCCGCTGCCGGTGGATTTAACGGGGCAAATAATCTATTATGTCGGTCCTTCTCCGGCCAAACCAGGTCAGGTGATTGGTTCCGCCGGCCCTACCACCAGCGGCCGGATGGACGCTTATACGCCCAGGCTGCTGGCCCGGGGACTAAAGGGCATGATTGGCAAGGGTAAAAGGTCCGCCGAGGTTATCGAAGCCATGCAGCAGTATAAGGCGGTATATTTTGCGGCTGTAGGCGGCGCCGCCGCCTTGCTGAGCAAGTGTATTAAAGAGGCCGTCGTGGTGGCCTACCCGGAGCTGGGGCCCGAAGCCATCCACCGTTTGGTGGTGGAAGACTTTCCTGTGATCGTGATCAACGATACTTTTGGCGGCGATCTGTATGATGAGGGCGCCAAAACGTATGCGGGTAAATGATCATCATGAGCATCACGATCATAATCGCGAGAAAAAGATTGACCGACCTAGAAATAGGTCAAACTAAATATAGGTTTAACTAAATATATGGTGGAATGTTCACATTATCCGAGGGGGCAGTGCCTTAGTATGCAGGATATGCAGGAGCAGATTAACCGGCTGAAAGATTTGCGGGTTAGGGTTCAAGCCGGCGGCGGCGCAAAGAAAATAGAGAAACAGCATGCCGCCGGTAAAATGACAGCCCGGGAAAGAATAGCGTATTTTTTTGACCGGGACACCTTCCGGGAACTGGATGTTTTTGCCGGAGACTTTGAGCGGCAGCCCAATGAAGGTGTGGTGACCGGCTATGGTTTGGTAAACGGCAGAAAGGTGTTTATTTACGCCCAGGATTTCACCGTCAACGGCGGCACGCTGGGCGCGATGCATGCCAGAAAAATATGCAAGGTATTTGATTTGGCCATGCACAGCGGCGCCCCGGTGGTTGGACTCAACGACTCAGGCGGCGCCAGGATCCAGGAAAGCGTTGCTTCTTTAAATGGCTTTGGGGAACTTTTTTACCGTAATACCATGGCATCGGGCTTAATCCCCCAGATAGCGGTGATTATGGGGCCTTGCGCCGGCGGCGCGGTTTACTCCCCGGCTTTAATGGATTTTGTCTTTATGGTTAAGGATACCAGCCAGATGTTTATTACCGGTCCCCAGGTAGTCAAGGTGGTGACCGGTGAAGAAGTCTCCATGGAGCTGCTCGGCGGGGCCCTGACCCATAGCCAGACCAGCGGCGTGGCCCATTTTATGGGGGAAGACGAAAAACATTGTCTGGATATGGTCAAAAACTTGTTAAGTTATTTGCCTGACGGCAGCAATGAAAAACCGCCCTTAGCCGCGCCGGCGGCGCCGCTGTTGGACAGGGAAGCGCTCTTGGAACTGGTTCCCGTCGAGCCTAAGTACGGTTATGATATTAAAAAAGTCATTGCCGCATTGGTGGACGGCGGCGAATTTATGGAGGTGCTGCCTCTCTATGCCAGAAACGCGGTGACCTGCTTTGCCAGGTTCGCCGGTCAGCCGGTGGGGATTGTGGCTAACCAGCCGGATTACCTTGCCGGTTGCTTAAATATCAATGCTTCGGATAAAATAAGCCGCTTTGTCAGGTTCTGTGACGCCTTTAATATTCCGCTGCTTACCTTTATGGACGTGCCCGGCTTTTTGCCCGGCGCCGAGCAGGAGTATGGCGGAATCATCAGGCATGGCGCTAAAATCCTGTATGCCTATGCAGAAGCGACGGTACCCAAGGTGACAGTTATATTGCGCAAGGCTTACGGCGGCGCCTACATAGCAATGTGCAGCAGTTCGCTGCGGGCGGATATTGTTTATGCCTGGCCCACGGCGGAAATTGCCGTTATGGGTCCCGAAGCGGCGGTAAATATTGTCAACCGCAAGGAAATTGACGCCGCCGCCGATCCTGAGAGTGAGCGGATCAGGCTGGCCCGGGAATACCGCGAGCAATATACCAATCCTTTTGTGGCCGGCGCCTTGGGTTATGTGGATGATGTGATTGACCCGCGGGATACCAGGAGTAAAATTATCGACGCTTTTCAGATCCTGGCGGCGAAGCAGGAACGCCGGCCGAGCAAAAAACACGGTAATTTACCGGTTTAAAATTTGTTACTGTTCACTCGTTACTGCTTTCGCATTGAGCCGGCACGCAAAACTATTAACCGTGCGCTCATGCTCTTCGAGAAATCGCTTACGGTTAATAGTTTTGCGTGCCGTATTCACTATGAGTACTGACAAACACAGGGTCTGACCAGTAACTAAAAATTTGCGTTTGCACAGGTTTTCAGATTAGAATAACTTTAACCAGCCAGGGGAGGTGGCCATACAAAAAGGTTGCCTATAAATTTAACAGCCATGGTTTTTCAAGCAAGTAAGGGGAGGGATCGCCAGTGAAGAGAAACAAAATTACTGTTATTGGCGCCGGCAACGTGGGGGCTACATGCGTTCATTGGGCCGCAGCCAAGGGATTGGGCGACATAGTCCTTATCGATGTGCTCGAGGGGGTTCCCCAGGGTAAGGCCCTTGACCTGCAGCAAGCCGCGCCTATAGAAGGTTACGACGTTAACCTGGTGGGAACAAACAGCTATGAAGACACGGCCGGCTCCGATTTGATTATTATTACCGCCGGGATTGCGCGTAAGCCGGGCATGAGCCGCGACGATTTGGTCAATACCAACGTCAAAATAGTACGCTCATGCGCCGAAGAGGCCGTTAAATACTCGCCCAACGCTTTTATCATTGTGGTCACCAACCCGTTGGACGTGATGGTGTACACCGCTTACAAGGCCAGCGGTTTTCCGCCTCACCGGGTATTCGGCATGGCCGGCGTATTGGATTCCGCCAGATTCCGGACATTTATCGCTATGGAGCTGGGCGTCTCTTATAAAGATGTCAGTGCTTTTGTTCTAGGCGGCCACGGAGACGACATGGTGCCCTTGATTCGTTATAGTTATGCCGGCGGCATTCCGATTGAAAAGCTGCTCCCCGCCGACCGGATTGCGGCTATTGTGGAAAGGACCCGCAACGGGGGAGCGGAAATAGTAAATTATTTAAAAACCGGCAGCGCCTTTTATGCTCCGGGAGCGTCGGCTGTTGAGATGGCGGAAGCGGTGCTGAAAGATAAAAAGCGCATTCTGCCTGTGGCGGCGTATTTACAGGGAGAATATGGGGCCAAGGATATTTACTTCGGCGTGCCGGCCATTATCGGCGGCGGCGGAGTAGAGAAAATTATTGAGGTTGATCTGACGGAAGCGGAAAAGGCAGCACTGCAAAAATCACTCGCGGCCGTCAAGAAAGTACTTTCGGTAGCCAGCCAAGGCTAGCTTCCGTTGCGATACTTTATAATACTTAATTAACTTTAGATGGAGGTTGAGACATTATGACCGAAGCAAGAAAGGCAATGATTTGCGATACCACCATGCGGGACGCCCACCAATCGTTGCTGGCCACGCGCATGCGCACCGAACACATGCTGCCCATTGCCGAGAAAGTGGAAAAGATTGGCTACTATTCCCTGGAGACTTGGGGTGGCGCTACTTTTGATTCCTGCTTACGCTTTTTGAACGAAGATCCCTGGGAAAGACTGCGTCTCCTGCGCAAGCATTATCCCAATAGCAAGCTGCAGATGCTGCTGCGGGGCCAGAATGTGGTCGGTTACAGGCACTATGCGGATGACGTGCTGGAAGCTTTTGTTAAACATTCAGTGGCTAACGGGATGGACATCTTCCGGATTTTTGACGCGCTCAATGACATCAGAAACATGGAGAAATCCATTGAGTATGTGAAAAAAGCGGGCGCGCACGCCCAGGGTACCGTTGTGTACACCATCAGCCCGGTGCACGATCACGATTTTTATATGCGCATGGGTAAAGAGTTGCTGGAACTGGGCGTGGATTCCCTCTGCCTGAAGGATATGGCGGGCATCTTGGCGCCGAAGCCCTCTTACGACATTATTAAAGGCTGGAAGGACATGGGCGCCACAGTCCAACTGCACTGCCATTACTCCAGCGGCATGGCCTCGATGTCCTACCTGAAAGCAGTGGAAGCCGGCGCCGACGTCATTGACTGTGCGGTAACCACCATGGCTTTGCAAAGCTCTCAGCCGGCTACCGAGAGTATGGTAGTGGCCCTGCAGGGTACCCCTTACGATACCGGCCTGGATCTGGAACTGATTTCCGAAACGGCCGAATACTTTAAAGAAGTGCGGACCCACTACAGTGATTTTGATCTCGCCAGCAGCAGTCCCGACGCCAACGTGTTGACTTACCAGATTCCCGGCGGGATGATCTCCAACTTTATCAACCAGCTCAAAGAGCAAGGCGCCTTGGCCAAATTGCCCGAAGTATTGGCCGAAGTGCCCAAGGTCAGAGAAGACTTTGGTTTCCCGCCTTTGGTCACGCCGTCCAGCCAGATCGTGGGTACCCAAGCGGTAATTAACGTGTTGGTAGGTAACCGGTACGCCATGGCCACCGACGAAGTGAAAAACTATATGCGCGGTTACTACGGCCGTCCGCCGGCGCCGGTGAACGAAGAAATACGGAAGAAAATTATTGGCGACGAAAAGCCCATTACCGGCCGTCCGGCTGACATGTTGGAACCGGAAATGCCCAAAGCCAGGGAAATGGCAGCCCCCTACATGACCCAGGAAGAAGACGTAGTTTCCGTGGCCCTGTATCAACAAGTGGCTCTGGACTATCTGAAAGCCAAAAAAGGCTAAAAAAAGCTAATTGATATTTAGAGGTTAGCCCCAAACAAAAATATAAAACAAGCATAAAAAAACAAGCAAAGACTGGCGGTACACTGCCGCCAAGCTTTGTTTGTTTTTTTATGCCTTTCAACAGCCCTCCCGACACTAATTCGACAAAATAAGACAAAAAACGCCCGTTTAGAATTCGACATAAAAGTTGCTTAACCCGAGTTTCGCAGTTAGCGAGACAAGCATGTCTCAAACCATTGCAATATAAGGGTTTTTGAGCACCCTATGCGTATATACAAAACCTGCAATAG
>JGI20166J26741_11585696_pt1 | contig 11819 bp, 10 predicted proteins | sample TergutCu122P5_FD_26741 | JGI IMG/M metagenome (IMG submission 26741) | reverse complement strand
ATGAGCACTTGAGGCTCGAAACATGTAGAGGAGAATAGTATTTTATGAATAAATAATAATCAGTGCATCAAGTTGGTATTTAATATATAGTCAATTCATGGTGCACGGTCAGAAAAACATCAAGTTATCCAATGACATGCTTTGTTTCCGAAGATTGCTAACTTGCGAATTCCGCAACAAAACGTAATTTATTGACGGAGACAGCATAGACTGAGTGTCCAGCCGACCGTTCGACAAGTACCACGTGAATGGGCGGCATTAATGTAAGGCTGCCCACATAACAGACCTCGGTACTGTATATAGGCGGGGACAGGAGAGCGTAGACGAAACAGCGTATCTATGGACGGCTTGGGGTTCGACCTCCGCTGGGGTCAGGAGGATTTCTCTTCTCCATAATCGCTCAGACAGGCCGTCGGGCCAACCCGCCTCCTGTACAATGGGTACAGAGGATCCTTCCCGGGGGTGAAGCGGCCGAGACGTGGCACTAACCACCAACCTTCACCTATTGCTGAGGTCCAGGCTGGGTACCGCTGTGCCTCCACGCCGCCTGTTTATGTTCATGGCGTTTTACAAGTATGTCTTTACCTTTACTCTGTGTATGAGTATGTAGTGGGGCAACATTGAGCTTTACCCCGACATCCACTGGGCAGAAGGGCAGACAGGTTCCAGGGCTGGTGTGCTTTCGGTGGCGAAGATAAGAACTTCTGGTCGTGCACGTAATCAAAACCTGATCATCCAGCCAATAAGTTTTCAGCGCATTGCTCCAGTGAACACCGTGGTTCTGTAAGCTGGCACACTGCTGGTCGAGGAAATGACAGTGTTATCAGCTAGTGGCATATTTAGGTTCAACTGTATGTTATCTGTGAGTGAAGGTCTTATGGGAAATGGGAGGGGAAAAGGGAAATTCTGGGATGTATGTGGGAATGTTTAGCCCATTCACGCAATAAACTGTTCGAAAATTGTAACATACACTTTTTCGCCTACGTCCTATTTTATTTTTTCATGCATATGGACGGTTTGAGTTCTTTTTCTAGATGCTTTATCAGACTGACATCTGTTCGCTTTTAATTAGAGCTACGGGGCCTCGATCCGAGGCGCCCTGATGAGAGGCTGTCAACCAATTGCCTGTATGAAGCAATTATGTGTGCAGTTTTGTAATTAATGCTTTCATCTGCATTCAATTGTTTTTCCGTTCCCATGACTACAGACAAAAAGCCATTGCATTAAGTTTGTTTGTGTGCGATTTGTATGCGAAAGCGCTAGATGAGGAGGGATAGGATGGATCCACAATGGTTTGACGTGATAAATGCAGAAGACCGCACAGCGCAGAAAAAATTAATTGCAATAAAAAAAATTGGACGGACTTCTTTTTATTTACAATCACCCCAAACCTGTTTCTTAGATATTCGTATACAAATGAGATGCGCCTCCACTAAAATCGAAGCATCGAAACTGGGATCACTCAGCCAGTTCTTTTATCATGGAATTTATATGCGTTGCTAAGATACCAGAACACAAGGCTCTAAAATAAAACCACTTTCTCTTCTTACTTTTTCGAACTACCTCATTGTTTGGCCAGTCGGTGGGGTGGTTGTTTATAGCGGGTTTCCAGCTGACCGGCTCTGCCTTAGTGTCTTAATATTCGAATAACCCAGAGGAGAATCAGTACTCCAAATGGCAGTAAGCCTCCAACGAGTTTTCCAAATACGTTCACTGTGAGTTGCATACCTCTTGGGCGTTTATAACCTTACTTATGTTACACTACACCTAAGAAGCAGTCCTTTTTGGGAACCTGGCGGTTCCTCAACTATTCAACAAGTCTCCCGCATGTCACGGTACCCTAAACTTCATTATTTTTTCAAAAGGGCCCACAACCTGTCCATATCCTGAACCACATGATTGAAGTCCACGTCCTTCCGTCATAATTGTGTAATATCTGTTCTAATACAGTATTATGATCCTGATTATTGCATGATTCCCCAATACTAATAATTCAAGGGTATCGCAAAAATTCTGGCAAATTGTTGGAATGAACGAACCGTTCGAAGGAAAGGGCGCGTATTTTGGAGCAAGAATAAGGGGCTAAGACTGTACCGTCCTTTTATGGCTGTGGAAACATTCGCTTCCAGAGGTGAATAAATATTAGCTGCGTATAATATTCAAACAGTGACCCAACATATAGCCGTGACATTCTTTCCATCTTTTCTAAATGTCCCAGCTCCGACCTGCATTTGTCAATTTGAACCTACAATGCAACCGAATTTCTGAAGAGAGGAAAATGCGTTGCATTTTTCCTCTACTATATTAAGACTCTTGGAGGGATGAATTTTATACCTTTATTAACTGCATTCGTTGCACAGGTATTCACACAAGGTAAACATTAAGTGAACCTATATGAGCCAAATGCCCAGTTGAAGTGTTCAGGTCAGTACTAGCATCGGCGAAATCATATGCAAGACAGTGAAGCTGCAGGTGTAGGACCGAAAAACAACTCTGATACCTCAGAAAAAATTCCGCTTATTCTTGTTTCTCTACCCAGTATTAATAAATGCCTATTGTGTACCATGAAAAGGCTTGGAACTTTCCTGTCATCGCTCTTATTTTCGCCATATTTGCAAGACATTTCACAGCCTACAGGCTACATAGGGAGCAGAAACACGACGTCCGTAAACAAAAGCTCAGTGTACGTTGTTAATGAACCTTGCATAAATTTTGTAGTAGAAACAGACTTCTGGATTTGTGCTCGATGGACTGTGTAACATACGTCTGCCCCAGTTTGTCGGGCACGTACCCTACTTGCGGGTTCGAGCCACATAAGGTCGGAAGCCTGATAGCTGACACCGATTCATAAGAAGCCTGTTTTATGGGAAAGTCAGCAGGTAGCTCCAAGTTGGTTGGCCCTAGAGCACGGAAGACCTAGAGATTACATTCTGAATGCTCATTGCCGCCACCAAAAAATCCCACTCTTTGTTTCTACTACGCACTTCCTAACAAACCCAACATATTTCACATCCTTATACACAAAAACTTCTCTGAATTCTACTATGACAAGTGTGTGATATTTCCATTTTTGTGAGCCAGTAAGCTACAATCACACGCTACAGGGCGGATTACCGAGTTCAATTCCTGGCAGGATTGGGATATTTGTTTTCGCTACGGCGTCCACGGTCCACCCAGCATCTTTTCCAGGAGGTTCTGTGCGTTCTTTCCATGGAAATAAAGCGGCCGAAGTGTGACGATGGCCGCCGGACTCCATCACATGCCAACATTAAGAATGCGTGGAGCTACCTGCTCTACGCCTTATGGGGTAACGTCACATTTCACTGACTTGTATAACTGTTACCTTAGGCCTCTACTTTCAGATTTCCTGCTCTTGCGAGAACTTCTTGCGACTTTACTGTCTCCGTGTGTATTAGTGAGAATGAAAGGCAGCATCTCGCAATTCGTGTTAAAGTCTGGTAGCTATAGGAACTTGATTGTTCTACCAGGCGCTCTACGGAACACATTTTATTGAATATAAAAAAGCAAGATTTATTGCCACAGCGAAACAAAAGACGCGCGACAAGCGCCTCTGCAAGCAGTAGAATACAAATCCTGGTTCGAGTCCTGTGTGGCCTTAATTTCACCGTTCTCTGTCAGTCCGTCTTTTTTCTGCTTATGGCGCTTTCTTATTAGCGCAGCATGTAATCCTGAAAGAAAAGATGCGAATGTATGACAAACAAGTCAGGAAATGCCCGCCGGTCCTATCGCTCCTGGCGCCTTCGCTCCGTTATTGTCTCTGCAGTTTTCCTCGTTATCTCGGCAACGGGTTGTGTAGTGTGTGGGTGTTTTGGTAACATGTGTACTTCTATTTACTGTGTTTTGTATTTTTGTGCTGTGTTTTTTGTATTGTTTCGTGTATGTATATTTATTCTCATTTGTTTTGTCTGTACTAGTGTAAGGACTAACGCCACCGAGTGACAACTCAACTGCAGTTAGTAGTAGTAGTAGTAGTAGTAGTAGTAGTAGTAAGCGTAGATCATGTCATATTGTCACGTTTAGATCGCCGTCTCTTCCTTTGGTTTCTGCTCGTACTTCTCAGAGGACATCCCGTCTCAGTTGTTATGTTTGAATCGTCAGGCATTTCTTCGACCTCATCTCGTACGCCACAGAAAACAACGTTTCCACTGTGAAGAACTATCACATAAATGTACATAGGTATTCGTATAAAGCGTCTATCCTTCTATTCTAGGCACCAATATCAGAATATGCTAACACATTTTACTGGAAGTTTCGACTACGGACTCCTACGAAGATCCGTCCGATGGACGTCGCACGGTTCAATGCGGAGAGACGAAAGGATATGACGAGACTGCCAGTCAACTCTTGCAGCTGCTTTGTAAATGCGCATGACGGGAAAGGATGTGTCACGGTATGTCCAATGCACTATGGGGTAACTGATGAAAATCATGGGCAAAGTATCGGGATGTTGCGTGTCTGAGCCGTTCTAGACTGGAACCGGATACTTCCCGCTCAATGACATGACTGTATGTATCATCGTCGTCGAAATTATGAATCGAGGCAGAAATGTTTGTTGGGACATGCAAGAATAGAGAAAAACAGCGTAACTGGTAAGTACAGTGGTTCGAACCTGTTGTGAGTCTAGATTTGTTGTGTTCTGTGGGCCATGTTCGGTTTCAGTAAACATTGCCCATCGCATCGACCATGGAACACATTAACCAATTAATCTAAAGATGTGCCTAATCTGAACCCACATCTGAACCTAGTCCCTTTAATACAATTAAACCGGAGACACAGGAATGCGAAATGGCTCCTGGTTATATGTCAACATCATTCCTGACATCAGGTTTACCGGGCGCAGAGCAAATTACAGTTAACATGTTGTAGACCCGTCGCCAGTCAATTACAAGTCTCTGTCGGTTACCTGGAGACCAGCACGTTGCCTGGACAACCACACTTGATCGAATACAGAAATGAACGTATAAGGTAATTCCGTGAAGGGTGCCATGCCTATCTGAAGGACCGTGTGTCCTTCAGAAAGATGTAGACCCTAGAAGCGCAGTTTCATACCTGAGATGTGAGTCTAACTGACCCCAATGTTCGGCTGGAATCATAACAGGTTCTTATATTTTATTATTTAAAAGGGTAAATGCAGGGTCTAATTAGGCCTATATGTACCACGTTCAGTAACTCATTCACCTGGGAGACAATGTGCTGCGGGTTTTGTTCGGTTCGGAGATTAAACAGCTACTGTTCCTCCACACATTACCCGAATGTATGTATGTATGCCGGAGAATAATTCACGTATTTTCTTGGAAACAGGGGACAGATTTTTAAATTTTATTTAGGTAGATTAATTTAGCGTCCAATAACCCTACTCCACTCCCTGCTACATCTCTCCAGTAGCCTCTTGACCGTATTAATTGCAGCGTTTTCATATTGGTAGCGTGGACATGGTGTCAGACAAACCAGTCAAGAACTGCTGTTAATATCCCGAAATGCCCGAAAGTGCCCGAACAAACTGTACATTCAAATCGGGCTCCAATTTTGTGTATCGAAGACACTCTTCTACCTACTAGACTGCTTATTGCGATGTATGTACAATGCACCATACCATAACTGCATATACAACCGTCTTCCTGAAGATGAACCCTCCGGTTCGAAACAGGTAGAAGACATCAAAATTAAAAATTATAATATTAATTTAGAAAAGGTGCATTTCGTTGGTTTACATTGTACAAATACATTACAATGCGCAGTGCAAAAAACGTAAAATTATAATAATGTATTATATTGAAAATGCAGTCGTCGTGCCGAAACTCAAAATCAGACCAAAGAATCATGCCAACAGAAGTGTAAAACTGTGTAAGCGTTTTGTTTTTATACAGTTCAAGTTTGACCCCTTGTTTAGCAAATCTAAACAACCTGCATTTAATTAACGAAAAGGAATATTAATTTTCATGCCTCCCTGTACACACAAGCGGAGCTTTTACTTCGTTACGACTGGACCTGTTTAAGTATGGGCACTTAGTCTAGCACGCCTGCGACATGAGCGACCCAACCTATGCCTTTGTGCAGCGGGAGGGCTAACTCAGAAGTTGGAATGCGACCGCAAGATAACGGATAGAACGAACTGAGACCGCAGACACGCTGTGTGTGGAGAACGCGCACTCAAAGGCGAAAGGCAGCTAATTGCTCTCAAGAGAAACTCACATGTCTGTGTGTCACGTCCAACACACAGCACAAACGTGTCGGCAGGGTGTTTGTTTAAAAACTAAAGTTCTGGAAAACGACGAACCTTACAAAGTTTTCAGGGTTGTGAGACACATGTCCTGAAGAGGCAGTCTGCACTTTATCGTTAAAGATATTTGCACCTTCGAAGTGTTCCTTGGCAGGATATACACGTAAGTGCCACAATCGTTCAAATTATTCAAACTCGCGACATTTTATTGAAAAGCAGCTGTACGAACGTCTGTAGTTTTCTTTCACATATACAAAAACTTGTTACATGATTCAAATCGTCACACACAGGATCTTTCCTACGTGACTGTACTCTCCAGGCTGTCTCCCAACTTACAACATGTATTTCGCCATACAGTATTACTGAGCAGGTTAGCACAACGGTCACGAAACTAACTCGCACATGAAGACTGAGGATCCACAAATTTTTTAGAAAGCCTAAAGGAGAAAATTTGGAAAACCTAGACATAGGCGGGGAGAAAATATTAAAATTGAAGTTACGGATATAAGATAGCAGTGGGGCAGGTATATGCGATTGAGGACAAAGACTAAATGGTGAGATGTTGTGAACACGTGAATGAACACCCGGATTTCGTAACTATCTGACTACCTGAGAAAGTATCAGCTTCTGAAAAAGGACGCTGTTTCCCGGAGTTAGTGTTAGTGTGAATGTGTTAGTGTTTAGTCTAATTGTGTAAAAGACAATGGTGGAGAACTGTATATAATTTGAATGTTCCGATATGACAGCAAAGAAAACATTAGTTGGAGAGATTCTTTTATAGCGACCATTGAAGGATAATGTTAAAGTGGATCTGGAAGTCGGTGGTAAGTATTCCTGGCGAATGTAGCCTAGATATTTCACGATCGCATTCCGTGGCAGGATTTCGTACCGGTGTTGGGACTTCGGAATACTACCAGAGAGGTAATTAATTTATAAGCTTACATAAGTGTAATTTGAAATAGTTACGAACAAACGAAATCACGCACTGCTACAGTAGAGATAAATGATGGAGGACATAATCTTTACGTTAGCTGATGGGCAGATAAGCCGGGACAAGTTCTAGTAAGCTTTGTTGCCATAGCGACCGGCAAATCGATACGCGTAGCCCCGTTCCTCACCTCTTTTACTTTCACTTCAACAATACAACAATGTGTTTCATTTGTTTCTCGAGATACTGTTCCACTGCGCTGTCAGTGCCTGTACTTCTTTACTCGCAGTTGCTACAAGCATTTTCCTTGCTACGTATTGGAGACGTCACGCCTGTCCATACTCATGCTTCCTTTAATCAGGCACTTGATTCCGTAATTTGGAATTAACTACTTCGCACAGCAGCAAGTCAGTTGACATCTTATCACATAATTCCCAAAGAAAAACTGCAATATTTTTCCAATATCTACTCTCTCTTCTACGCGTAAAAGGTTTCATTCCTTGAGGGTTTGCCACCAAAATCCTGTGTTTTCTCTTCTCTCATGCCTCCCAATTGCTCCTCTCACCGCACCCTTCTCGATGTGAAAAATCCAATAATATTTCATGAGCAGAATAAATGTGGAATCATAATTACGCAGTTTTCTCTAGCCTCCTGCAGTTTCTTATTTCTGATGTCCAAATATCTTATTTTATTTTAGTCTGAGAATTTCTAGGTAGCAGCTGGGGGGACACAAGGCTGTAAACTGCAAGGTACCAGCCATTTCCCCAAATTTAATCTGTGGTCTCTTACACTCTTTCGCGGTTGATTTGTTTTAATCAAAGCCGTCCAGTAGGCGACAGCAAGGTATAGAGAAGGCTAGACGAAGAAGAGCAGAGAAACCGTGATAAGAAAACGGCTCGAAACGCTACAGAAGTAGAAGAAGTAGATGAAAAAAAGAAGACGAAAAGAAGAAGAAAAATAAGGCAGTCGAATTAGGCTATGACTCCTCATTTACACGAAGTTTAGATTGAACATTATCAATATTTTCCAATAAGAAACATGGTAAAATCATTTTCATTTAATACAAACGCAAGTAACGCTAAAAATAAAAAAAAACAGGTACCTGAAATGTTTTAGACTAGTATAACGTTGTCAAAACAATAGTAAGTGTAATTCACGCCTGTGACAGTTCCCATACTGACTGCTAAATTGTAAATGTACCTTTGCACGCCATTCTGTTTATTTGTTCCAACATGAAATATAAATTTCCTTTCTTATCTTACTTTGGGCCCAAAAACAAACTTTAAAGAAGGGCAGTCAAATGAATCTTTAAATTTCTCACAGGATGATTAAACGGTGTTACAAACTAAGAAGAGAAAGTACAAAATACGAACTCCATAAGAAAACCATTACAGTCCACAATCGGATCTGTACACCAACCATTAAAGTTCACAATCGTATATGTGTATGTATACCAACCACATTTGTCTCCTACAAGTTTCAACAAATTTTTGTCATAAGGGAGCTCGTAAAATTACAAACGGTTTACTAAATATGTGGGTAAATTTCACGCTATTTTTGGTATACTGTACGTTCACCTAAACTTCCATGCGAATATCCAAGTTCAACTGCGATAGGGTTCTGGTATTTATTTTCACAGTACTTAAATAAATAAATATACATATATATGTGTGTGTGTGTTATCTTAAATGTAAACATTTTAATATTTGTGACCATTATAATGAAATTATTTTTAATTTTTTTTTAGACTGCATGTTTTGTGGTACAATGTTGAAGAATGTCGACAATGTTCCTGCCACAGACATGCCCCAGAGTAGCACTGACACATCGTCACCATTCTTCAGCAGGCAAGTTTGTGGCGGAGTATTCTCCCATATCACTCTCAGAGTACAGGCACCGTACAAAAGTGCGTAAGCGAAGCCGTTTACATGTGCGGTCAGAATATGTAGTAGTTGACTGTGTGTACTGGAAATGAATTAAATTTTAATGCGAAATTGCGTGCGTAGTTTTGTCCAGGGCAGGGTGTGGATGGTCACTTACCAGTGCCAGTACAGCGCCACTGTGTCCACCACAAACACCACTCTGCCAGAAGATTGAACCTGGGTCTACAATATATGAATCTGTGTACGTGTGTAAAACTGTGGTGGCATTACAGTCACCATTATTATTATTATTATTATTATTATTATTATTATTATTATTATTATGACGACGACGACGATGATAAACCAAATGGGCAAGTAGCACTAGAGTTGTGGCGACAAACGCATTACAAATACCAGGGCTGACTAATACGAGGACATAACAGATGCCCCTGAACAGTAGAGGAGAAGGGCAGCTTTCATACACGATTAGCTGCCGTCCTTCAGGGACCCTTCCTCCGTCACAAAAAAAAATCTTCTTTACCGCAAGTTACACAGGGATAAGGCCATGGGCTTCACTCAACAACAGTCTGAAAGTGACAGCGACAACTCTTGCCAGTGCTCTCAAAATTTGCTCAACAAAATATACAGCGGATAAAGTGTGCTCAAATCACAATGCAGCGGGTAGGTAACAGAGTTTGTAGGGAAATCAGTCAGTGTTATGGGAGTTGCTAAGTGAGCCATTGCAGAAGAGATATGGCGGAGAATGAGTTGTTGGAGTTGGTGCAGAATTCATGTCGCGAGTCACCTAGGGAGCAAGTTAATTGGGTAATGAGTAGTGTGGGTGTTAAAACCGAATTCCGTTCCAATGAGATAGCGTTGCTGCGGTTGTTTGCAGACAAATTAGAGTGTACCTGTCAGTTGTTAGTGCAAAATTGAAATGGGGATTTACAAAGAAGTGAAATCTTGAAGAAGTCAGTTGGAGGATCGAATTCTTGTGGTTTTTGATGAGTTGTAAGAAAAGATAGGCAATAGTTGAGTTGGTGACACGTCTAAAGCCCTGTCCACTTTGTAACAATTTCTGCGTACGCAGTGATGAACCTCAGCTGCGTGTCATTCATACCTAGTTTCTTTTCATAAACTCAATGCCTGCCGAGAAGTAAAAACACACCACCGGGCGGCAAAACATTCCCCACTATGTCGTCATAGTACGAGCTTTGTTTCTGCAACATAAAATTTTCATGGGCACAAAGATTGCTTTTTTACTCCCCCTTCCCCGCACAGTTTTATTGCGCCCCATAAATCTGAGCTCAGCACAAGTTTGTCGATTGAAAGCACTAGACCGTGATTGGCGTCCAGAGGTCGAATCCTGCCAGACACATTTTCTATTATCGAATTATCCCTTCAATTAATCTGTGACGTTTAATTTTCTTGTAACTTTGTCCGCCTACCATTACAATATTAATTTAAAATTTAAGCACGTAACGCGGACAGAAAACGAAAGTATTTAAACTTCTTGCAGCCTGTGTTGGTATCTCGGCTACCGCGAAATATGCCGCTTTTATCCGGAAACATTTTATCTTCCATTCAATTTATAGACAAAGAAAACGGTAGGAAATAAAGTACCGCTCTTGTCACTGCGAAATCTGAAGTTATATGACGAAGACTAACCAGTCATTGCTATGGGTAGTTGAGTGAGTGATTTGGTGAAGGCATAACTGAGCAGGTGATTGAGTGAATGAGCGAAAGGTACTGAATCAGTAAATGACTGAACAACTATTAATTGAATAAGCGAATTATTGAGCGAGTGCATGAATGAATGAATGAATGATTGAATGTTTGGACCATCAGGTAATTCAGACTGCGAATGCATGACTGAGCGAGTCATCGATTGAGCGGGCGAGTGGGTAATTGGGTTTAGAGATATACTGGGCAAGTGCATAACAGGGCCAGTGACTGATTGATTGGGTGAGTGGGTAACTGAGTCAGTCAGTGAGTGATTGATCGAGAGTGTAATCGAATAACTGAAGGATCCTGTTGGTGGTGGGTGAGTGGCATCAGTCCAAGCCCAGTTTCAATTGTGTGCTACTTCCCCTGCACAAGGCTGTACCACCGAACAAACAAGTTGTGCGGGATGCAGCTCCGACTATTGCAAGTAGCCCGTGCCACCACAACCACCGCGCAAATTTACACAGATGTGTTTATTTTTCCTCAACATGAAAATACACTCAAATCGTTTGCAAGGACAAGTCAGTAATAACGTAAGGATTTATTGGTGCACGCGCAAGCACACACACACACACACACATGCACACACAGGCTGGATAATGTCGTATTACTGAGCGTGTGAGAGAATCATCTCAGGTAAACAAGCATTAACTCGATTCGGTCAAGAGCGCCAGGTATGTTTATGGTAGGCGTTATTTACGACGGAACTTAATGAACGCCCACGGAACGCGTGTAGTTTAATTGTCGATTTGTGGTGAGAACTGAAGGCTTGCCGCGGAGCGACACCGGAAGCAAATATTACAGTTCAAGAATGAGAGACTTAAAAAAAAATAGTGGCATTGCGTTGAGCGCTGCAGTGAAGTAGCTGAGGGAAAACGCGAAACACATGACGATATTAGCCTTCGAGGCATGTACGCGCAATTCTAAACCTCCATGAAGTAGAGTTCCCATAACTCTTACAAGGAAACCAAGCATTGCCAGAAATATCTATCACAAACCTGGAACATCTAGGGAGAAAAAAGGGGGACACATTTTAAAAATCAGATTTTCCACAGACAAG
>JGI20166J26741_11585585_pt1 | contig 11821 bp, 5 predicted proteins | sample TergutCu122P5_FD_26741 | JGI IMG/M metagenome (IMG submission 26741) | reverse complement strand
AAATGTTATGCATTTCACTACAGATTACTGGATCCGAAGTCAAATCAATAGTATTGCTTATTCTGCTATAGTTGTTGCTTGCATTGTGCAGTAACTGGAATGTGCGGTGTATACATGCAATAGACCTGTAACGTCAATTGCACATGTACCTATTAGTCTGTAGAGTAGATGACATATTGGCTGCAGCATCATTTTTAAAGGTCAGGGGCCTTCTGTTCCCACATTAGGTTTGTGTATTGTGACTTCCACATTTTTTTGTAATTTTTGGTTCATATCACAATTAGTAGGTGTCTTGTTTGCTTAGCTGTGGTCCTACAGCATAACAGTCGGAAAGTTTTGATATAATGTTAAACTGGTATCTCAGTTATTACTTGAACCTTTGAGTACATAGCAACACATGGTTTTCCATTGCGTATGATTGTTATCACAGCCTCCTGATGGCTTAATGAGAATGGGGGCCTGGAGGTAGCATAGTGGTTAAGGCACTGCGCTACTAGTCGGACGGTCCCGGGATCGATTCCCAGTGGTGTCACTGGGGATTTTTTCCCTGGCTCCCCCTGACGCAACCATGTGCCCTGGGATCAACTCAGCCCCTAAAAATGAGTACCAGGAATTTCACCTGGGGTAAAGGCGCCCGGTGCGTATGGCTGACGACCTACCACCCTTGCAGTGCCGAACATCAAGAACCTACCTGGAACCCCTTGGGCCACCTCGTCCTGTTGCGGGATGACCTTTACCTTACCCATAATTTGTAACTGCCATGCTTATGAAAATAAAGTAATTTTTTAAATAAACAGTTGTGTTTGACAGTCCCTACCACTTAATTGTACACATATCAAATGTTTGGTCTTGTCTTATGTGGCCTGTAGATGGGCACTATTATTGCCTTGAATTAATATTGTGTAATATGTTTCCCCCTAGATGACTAAATATTATTGTGCAATATTTCATTTTATGACAAGTAAACCTGTTGAGTGATACTGATGCTGCTTCTGTGGTCATTGTTCTAGCCCTGTGTTTAAGAAAGGAAAAGAAAATTTTCCACTGGACCAAAGAATGGTACCAATGAAGGAAATAATACAAACACACACACACAAATCCTATGACAGACTTTGACGGACTTTAGGCTGAATGAGCCAAATGACTACAAAATTTTTTGCGGTTGGTTGGTTCATCATTGGATGAGCTACTCGAGATTGTTACCCTTACAATTGCTGAAAGAAATATATGCGAGAAGCAGTCACACTCAGTCAGTGTTATCCATTATGCTGGGCTATTTGGCCTCAGGAGATACTTTTGAAGACCTGAAATTCATAAATGCTATATCACCTCAATCCATTGGAATTCTTATACTGGAAACATGTTTACTGCTTGGCAGGCAGATGATAACTAAAAGAATATTATGCAAAACTGTCTACAGACTATTCAATATTTTTAGTTTGCACACTATTACAACTAGATGGTCAGTAATATCGTGCAGTATTAATTATTGCACAATACTGTTGACTGTCTAGTGATACCTTTAGACCTGTTCTGTTGGTGATTTACTGTTATGTAGGATGTATTGTGGGGCCGGTGGCAAAGTGGTTAAGGCACTATGCTACTAGTCGGGAGGTCCAGGGATCTATTCCCGGTAGTGTCACTGGGGATTTTTTCTGTGGCTCTCCCCGATGCAACCATGTGCCCTGGGGTCGACTCAGCCCCTGAAAATGAGTACCAGGGATTTCTTCTGGGGTAAAGGCGGCCGGTGCGTATGGCTGACAACCTAAAACAATCGTAGTGCCGAACGTCAAGAACGTCCGGGGCCTTAACGTACCCGGAACCCCTTGGGCCACCTCAGCCTTTTGCGGGATGACCTTTGACCTAGGGTGTATTGTGGTGTAAATTTTCAGGCAACATTTTTCTACAAAAGTGAATATGGAATTAATAGTATGTACTGATTGTTATTTAACATCCAGAAATTGACTACTTTCACTGTTGCAAGAATGACATATCTGCTAGGTTGCTAGTTTATAGCCAGCAAACTGGCATTAATTTTGATAAACTAAATGGCATGTTCTGCTAAAAATAACAAGTATATAAATCTAACTATTTAATACAATGATAAACGATTGTAGGATAAAGTTATTTGCTTGACCTAAAAATAAAAAACTTCAGTGGAAAAACACACACAACATGGTTCCGCATAATTTCCTGTGAGGAGAGGCACATCACTTATGAAGGTAGATACTAAAACGTTAGTTTACTTTGCTTATTTCCACTCTATTGTGTTATGTGGAGTAATGTCCTGGGATAAAATTAAGCAGACATCAAGGAATCACTTTGCACTTATAAGACAATAATTAGTGTAATGGAAATAGTTCAAAGGAGTGTGTTGTGGAGGCTTAGTGAAAGACTGCAGTATGCTTCTTGCCACTGAATTTATAATCTAATTTCTGCCATTCTGTATGGAAAACACAGAGAACTTACAAACAAATTGGAACATATGTAAACACCCTTGGTATGGTGAATGATGCCACCTCACTAGATATCATTTTCCTTCACAAATTTAAGATGTGTCTGTACATAGCTGTAATAGTTATATTTATATTAATTCTATTTGTATTGAGTGCTGATCCCAGTGGCCATGCGGTCTGAGGCATGGTTCTGCAGCTGCGTGCTTGCTGGGATTGCAAGCTCAAATCCCACCCAGGGTATGGATGTCCATCTCTTGTGAGTGTTGTGTGTTGTCAGGTAGAGGTCTGTGTGTCTGGCTGATCACTCGTATAGTAGAGTCCTACCAAGTGTGGTGTGTCTGAATGTGATCATGAAGCCTCAAAAATGAGGATGCCTCAGCTCATTAGAAGCTATTGTGCCATAGGAGAAAAAAAGTACTGATTATTGCATTTTCATTAGTGTTAATTACAATACACATACATATTATTACATCGTCTATGTCCTTGTTTTAAAGATCCCATGATGGATTTGTGGAATGGAAGTAAATTAAAGTTCCAGATCTTCTTATGTGTTTTTACAGTGTTACAAGGTGAAGATCCAGCAACTGTTTTAGTCAAGAAGAAACTTCTTTGGAAACATCAAGTTCGTGTATATAAGGGTCAATACAGAACACAAAAGAAAAGTAAGCCATCACATACAGATGTTAAAAATATTTTGTTTGTAGTTGACTTTTTATTTTCTATAACATACTTGATATTCCTAATGTGAGATGTTAAATATGGTTTATTGCTTGTGTAAATCGTATCATACATATAACTGATTTGTCTTTAAATTCTTGGAATACAGAAACACGTACCATATGTAATTTCAGCACAAAATAGATTATATTAATTTTTAGGCAAAATTTCTTGTACTTACAATGAAAATATCAGCTCCCCATGAATTTTCATTCCAAACACTCATTGTAAAGTTCCAGTCAAGAAAAATTAATAGTTAATTCTTCAGTTGATAATACATGAACAGAAGACACATGAAAATCTTTCCATTAGGTGGGGAACAGACTTTAGAAGTCACACCTGAGTCCCAATGATGTTGTGAATTCACTGATATGTACTTAGATGAATTGAGGCATACAGTAATTTGGCCAGATTCATTACTCAGACTGTATTTGCTCATCCCTGGAACTTACAAAAATTCAGGCCTTTATGGCAAGCTCAACCATGTTGTGGCTGTTTGTCATATATTTCAGAGAACACTTAGAACTATTCGATTTGTCTAACTTCCTACATTTCTGATCTGTTCCAGAAGACATGGTTTGTCAGGTTCTGCAGGATGTGATTTCATCGAATAAAACAGTGCACACAATTTCAGAAAAAGATGCAGGCTATGTGAAATTAATTGCAGGAAATCCAGACAAAGAATTTGATGGGGTAAGATTTCCCATTTTTTTCAGAGAAGTTTGGGATGGTAGAATGACTTCCATTACCAAGTGGCTGGTAAGAAGCTTTTGGGGTGTTTGAAGCAGTGCAGCTGAGAACACCATTTTTCTGGGATGTTCTGCTCCATCACTGGGTGTGCATTGTTCAGTGTTTCAAAGACCAAGATCATGTACTGGCCTCTGCATGGTTTTGAAACGGTGGGCAATGAACACCCAGTGACGGAAAACAATATCCCAGAAGAAGCAAGTTTGCTTATGAGCATTGTTTTTATAATTGTACTGTGTCACCATTTATGTATAAAACTGAGGAAAAATGTGAAAAATCTCAGTCAAGATATATACGTAGATATTACTGGTGCAATCTTCTTTCAGTAATGTTGAAGATATGTGCATATTTGATTAAGCATTTTATATGGATCTCTTTCTTGTGTATGTTGGTACTGTTCAATATTATTGTTGCAAAGGTAGGACAGTTGCATTGAGATAGGAAACTAATATTAACACTGAATCATGATTGTGTTTGTAGGCTTACAATTGGTACTACAGTGGAGGATGCTTGGATCAGCTGGAGATGGGTGGCCAAGTGTTGCTGCTAACCACTGGAGGCAAAAGGAAAGACAAATTATGTGTGTAATTTGATGAATTTTATAAAATTTAAACTAATTTGCATTTAACAATTTGTTATTCATATTCATTATTCTCAGCCACATTCCAAAGGCAAGTCATACAAAAGTCTTGTCTTTTTGAATTGATCTGCCAGTATCTTAATTAATTACTGTGAGTATCACTGTGAAATGGAGGGAGATGGTATACTTCAGAACAGAACAGAACCGAACAGTACAGGCTGTGAGCCACTCAACTGTAGATGTGAGCTCCATGTGGCTTCCTATACTAGGAGATGGGAAATAACTCTTTCCTTCTGAAGATGGAGGCAACATGTTCATCTGAAAATGGTAATCATTTACCATATATGCAGAGGGCATAATAATCATCGTCACTGCTTTGAACCTAAGAGCTCACTAACATAAGAACAATTATAATGGCCACCATCCCTGAATGGTTTTTTGGTTAGTGTACTGTTCTAGTGTTCCATGTGTCCTGGGTTATTTACCCTCATTGATTCAGGTATAAAATCATCACAGAACTTAAGCATCACTTTATCACACTAGATTAAGAAGAGAACAAAAGTTTGCTAATCACTGTAATTCTTTAAGACAGCAATGCAGAATAATTTTGTGGTTTGTTTCCTTCCAGACACGTGATGTTTATAATAGAAATAGTTAGAATTGTGTACACTATCTGTTCCTGATCATTTCAGGTGTTCTGCCCTTGGAAACGAAAAATAACTGGCAGGCTTCATTATCAACTGGCAGTTTTGTTCAGCCTACCAGTGGTCACACCATCCACCAGTTGCGTGGAATATGCAAGCATGATACAGGTGAATATCACTTATTATGAGGGCTGGTATGTGGGTGGAATACAACATCCTAAATGCTGGCAGAACTAATTTTGGGGATAGTTACATAATCACAGTGGTGATAATGCAGTCCCTTTTATAAATCCTGTCTCTACAAGTCACAGCACTGAGGGCCTGAATCATTTGTATGGACAAATTATGAATATACAAGGAAACTTAGCTGGAGGTGTGGGTATGGGGTTACTAGAGAATTCACAATTCGTTCATTATACGTAAACTGATAATTGGCATTGAATACAATTTAAACTGTATTAACTTCAGGCTTTGTACTGCATTTTTTTTTCAAAGTTTTTTGTTAAAAATCAGACATAGAAGTCCACAGCATATCAGACTTTTTAATGCAGGTTCCAGAACCATCCCATCGAATCTGCTGGACACTTAGCTTTAAAATTCGTCTGTCAAACACAAAATTAAAATAAAATATTTGGGTTTAATTCCCCAACCCACATTAGATTTCAAATTCTGATCAAAATATGGAAGAGTAATTCAGTAGGTTTAAAAAGAATGTGTAGGAAGATCTTAGGATGCCATTTTCCTTGAAATTAATAACTTTTAAGGCCAGTATAAATTACAAATTAATCATTTTGCATTTGAAATCTGTTTCTTTGCAGATAGATTGACTGTGTTAAAATTTTTAAACAAGTTTCACACTGCTACTGTATTTGCAATTTTCAATATTTAAAGTTTGTAGGTACATTTGTAATCTCACTATTGCACTTTACACACCTAAACACAGTGTTTGAAAACTAACACTGTAAGTAGAAGTATTTTCACATCTGTCACTCATAAGTAGAATGAAATAAAATGCAGGAAACATTACACTCTGACTAACCTACATAGGTTTTGTGCAGCTGACAGGTTCCTTACTTAAATTGTATGAAAACTGTCACAGTTCTTACTGTACAACATACCAAGTCCCTGCATTAAACTGCAGTACTATTCAACACTGTATCTGTCATGTTGGAATTGTTTATGACAATGAATTAAAGAACAGAAAGGTTCTGAATTTCACACACCAACTAATGCACTTCTATATACAATAAAATATTAGTCTAAAATGTTCACATTAAAACACTTAAAAATGCTCCAGCATGTTTCGATCTCATTCAGATCATCTTCAGGGAGCTCAATATGTTCCTTGTTAAAGTCACTGATTTTAAAATTTGTTAAAAATGTAAAAGTCAATGTGGTGATGTGGCAGCATAACATTTGGTGTGTGTACGTGCATTCTGTGTGAAGATGTGTGCCAGACTGCAGTCTGGCACACATCTTCACACAGAACGCATGTACACACACCAAATGTTATGCTGCCACATCACCACATTGACTTTTACATTTTTAACAAATTTTAAAATCAGTGACTTTAACAAGGAACATACGAGCTCCCTGAAGATGATCTGAATGAGATCGAATCATGCTGGAGCGTTTTTAAGTGTTTTAATGTGAACATTTTAGACTAATATTTTATTGTATGTAGAAGTGCATTAGTTGGTGTATGAAATTCAGTGAATTAAAATGCACAGTGAAACAGTGAAACGGAAAGGTGGTATAATATTCAGTGATCATACCACATTTTCCAGAAAGTATGTCAGTTGAGCATGATACAGTACTAATGGCATATTTTTCATTATGAAATAAGAGGTAGACCAATAAGGTATTTATTTGCATGTTACACTGCTGTTGCAGGGTTGATTGGCGTGCGTCTGCGCGATTTATGTCAATTGTACTCACTTGACCCCAGCTTGCACCTGGAAAGTGTGAGCAAGGCAACATCTGAACACCCATTCACAGGATTAGATCTCAACCGCCATTCACCTGGAACATATTGTACTGTTACAACCAGGAAGTGTGTTCAAGAGTGGGACATTCATGCAGGGTGAGCACACTATTGAAATACACCTGCAGAGCATGTTTGGAAACCTACATGATTTTAGTTTGCTTGTAAACAGTACATTTTAAATTTACAACACTTGGTGTATATTAGAAATTTTTTTATGTAATGTAAGCAGTTTTCAATACAGTGTGATCTTCAGAAAGGAGACGTAAAAAACTTCACAAGAGTTTACAACATGCATCGTGTGTTCCGTTTACATTATGTTTATGAAAAAAACTAGAAGGCAATTAACTTTGCAATAAATATATAATTTGACCTCTTGCATGATAATTTTGTGCACATTCTACGGTAAAAACACATATTATGCCTTTGAGAATGAGACTCCATAAGAGGGAATAATTTCTTAGTTGAGTAGAGTGACTACTAGGTTGCTGAAATGGACTGCAATGTGGAGATTTGCCTTTTTTTCAAATTAATAAATCTAAAAGGTTCTGTGATATCACACTGGCATTTCACTGCACAGTGAACTTTTATTATCTGTGGCCAGGGTTTGTAGAAGTCCCATAGTTCATATGAGCAGATAATTTTAAGCTCACCGTATTTTAAATAAGTAACCTGGTGTTTATCAAAAATGACATAATACTGCAGTGTTGCTGTTACTTTATTCTAGGAATCCTGTTACTTCCAGACTTCCTGCAGGAGGGAAATTGGCAGATAAATGGTGCAGTGTATCTTACTGTAATGATCCACATATGATAAGGATGACTGACAGATGCTGTTCATACTTTCTGGACAAGCGGGTAGGAATTACTAAGATAACGTTACACACACTATTTTACAGACATATGTTTGAATACATTACGGTATTTAAAAAACAAGGGTGAAAATTATGTCACTTACAAAGGGATGTTTCTGCAGTGTGTTATGTGTGTCAGCAAGTGGCCAGGTAGTCTGGGCAGCTTACTGATCTGTGTGACCCTCTACAGAAATCTCTCCCTGTTTGGTACATGATATATTGTGTGTATAAAGATTAATGTCCAAAATTTAATAACACCACGTCATCAAAGTGTCTCTTACCAAAAAGCTAGGAAGCCCTTGCTTTAGTGAGATTTTTCAACTATTTTGTTGCTCTGATTTGCTATACTGTTGCAGGGGAGGGAGGGTAACAAGCATGCTTGATGGAATAAAGAAGTAAAGGATAAAGATGTTCCAAGTTTGGTAAAAATATGTAGTTTTCATCTGTAGTATAAGTGTAAGAATTATGGAATAGAGGAGCTTTTGAGGTATTCAATATAATGTGCAGTATTCTTAGAAAAGGTGTAGTGTTACATTTTATGTGCATACAACAGTAATAATTGGCACCATTTTTTTGTTTTCTAGACCCATTTAAGGAAATCTAGTTTGCTGTTGTGTCTTAAGAAGGTACCAGAATGTCTAGAAAGGTGTGAGGCCATATCCTTGGAGTTTGAAAGCATTCTACAACCACATACCTTGTATGTGTGCACAAGTCATCACGTTCTTCTGTATGACATACGTGCTGGATCTAGACCCTTACAACGCTGGACACACCTTCTATGTTCCACACCATTATATGGCTGTACAGTAGCTACAAATAGTGCAAAAGAGCTAGTATGCATAGGAAACCAAGAGCCTGGTGAGATAGTGGCACTACTTAACAGTTGGGTTGGAGAAGTACCGTACAGTCGTGTGTCTCCTTTCGCCCTTCCGAACTTGCATGATGCGGTTCATTTTGCCCACAGATATGGAATATGGCTTGATCCATTCACACAACAGCGTGTTCAGTTTAGCCTAACAGGACTGGTGTGGCTGCCACCACAAGCTTCTAACCTCACACTTCTCTCTCAGACTGCTGCTGGAGATGTGTTCAGACATATCTTGAAACCTAAGAATCTGTTGCAATTAAGTGAGAAAAATCTGTGCTGTGATGTTAAGGGCAGTAGCACAACTAAGAAGATTAATGTGAAAAAAAGTTCAGGGGTGCTGAATGACCATTCAGAGAAAGAGGACTTGAGATGTTTGATAAAATGGGAACAGCAACTGCTCAAGGCGAAGACCTCATCTGTTCTGAAAATAACATCAAGGAAGGAAATGAAACATGTATACCAAAGTAAGTCATATCTGATGATTGTTATAAATTATACTGAGTAAATAATAACCAAAGGGAAAGAAATTTGCTTAGGTAAAATACTTTAGCCCTTTTCCAGTCATAGTTGCTGCTAAAGTATGTAGTAACTCTCATCTAGAATACAGAACAGTGTATCTACTACTACTCCATATTATTCCTGATCTCTAGCAGTTGCAGATAAGATTCCTTGAAAGTCACATACATGACAAAGCTTTCATTCCCTATAAGAACATTTTTCTATCCAATAGAACCCTCAGCAATAGAGTGCTTGTTGACTGCTTATACTAAATGATACTAAATGTAGAAAGTATGTTTGTATTTTTGTGTAACGAACTTTCTGAATAAAGAATTTAATGCAATGGTCTTATTCCAGGATACATTCTTTGTAAGATGCATATATTAGTAGAGTATTTGGATTTCAGGTGTTAGAAGTTACTGTAGTGAGTTCAGCAAGGAAGATTTCCATACAACAAAACTGACAGAAGTGAAAATTTTGATCTTCATGATTTACTGTTTCTTATTTAGCAGTGACTTTTTAAACTTCACAGAAATTATACCATCACATGGGAGGATTACTAAAAATGCTTTAGAAGTGTATGAAAATGGTCAAATCTTACTTAGTAATACTAACACACAATACATTCCTATTATTTAATAATACTAACAAACACTGCTGTCCCATTACTTAACAAGAGTCAGAAGTAATATTGTTCCATTATTTAATAACTCTAAAATACAACACTGTCCCATTATTTAATAATCATAACAAACAATACTGTCCCATTTTCATGGAGGTGTTGACAAAAACACACAAAACCTGAGGAAAAGCAGCCAGTGGACCAGTAATGGAACATAAAAGAGTATTCAGAATCAGGAGTGCTAACTACTCAACTATGATGTTTGGTTTGGTCCTTACTATGTGGAAGTTCTGTTTGTAAGAGATAGAATTACAGGTGTTGCATGTTTCTGGAACCAAGGTTTCAGAAAGTTATATGGTGCTCTTCATGTGACTGAGGTTCTAGCAAACAAATGAGATTTATGATTATCTATGTTCTTGTTTCAGGATTGAGGTCTGACCGATACAAGCTCCATCAAAATACAAAGAAGAAGGTCAAGAAAGATAAGTGGATGATGTCAAAGCAAGCAATGGAAAATTATGTTGATGTTCTGGCTCCCAGGATTCTTGCAGTTTGGGACGTTGATGGAGAACCAGAGTGGTGTGAAGGACAGACTATTTTACAGGAAGACCTTTCTCCGACATCACATGATAAAGTACAGGCATGGTTAACTAGTGCTTCCAATGAACAGCAGAACAGGCTATCACATGAAATGTTACGTGAAAAAGACGCTTCAAGTTTTAACATGTTCCAAGTGTCAGAACACGAGAATAGAGTGTATAAGAAATTTAAAACTGAAGTGAATTCACTGCAACCAAGAAAACAGTCTCATACACCAACAAACAACTTGTTTGAGAAGATTCATTACAAAAAAGGAACTGCTGCTTCAACACCCTTAATTTTAAGAGATGTTGACAGTTCTACCCAAAATACTTTTCACATACCAGATCTTCAAGAGAATGACACATTCAGTCAAGATATATTCGTGTCTCCGGGTCAGGATACATGTGATGACCTAACACATATGCAATGTACAGTCCATCAAAGTCAAGAGCTGTCACAAGATGGGGAGATGATTCTGAACCAAAAACACGGAAACATGAAGAAAAAAGATATTACATTCCACAACAAAAATGCATTTGTTACTGGCTTTTGATATTGGTTTGTAACACCCTGTGTAACTACAGTTCCTGAAATGTAAATGCCGCTGTTATAATACCCTTGAAGCTGCTGTCCCTAAAATGCTATACCGATTGAGAAAATGGATGATTGTTTATACAGTACACACGGCTTCAATATACCTGCAGACTACCACAGTTTTCTAGATTTTTTGGAGGGGGTGGGTGGGAAACTGGAACCCTTATGAAGAACCAAACCCCACAACCTGTAACAACATACTGTATTGTATTTTGCCGACAACAGACCTTACACTTTTTGGGCAGGCAGTTTTTTGTCCTTCTTGCAACAAGTCTTTCCTGTCCTGTTTGTGTTCACAGTTCTTTCTGTTTATCCCTCCAAACCTGCAACAGGATGTCATTATTCTGCCAAAATGAAGAATTACCTCATTTCTGCTGCTTGGTTCCTGGGTTTGAATCCTTTGGCACCTGTGGACAATTATAATTGTCACACAGTGTAATGCTGAGAAAGCCAAATAACCTCTACAGTCTTTGGCCAATAACATGTAGAATAACAGGTGGGCTATTTAAATCCTCATCTCTTGCAGAGATAATGAAGACTAAAAATAAAGGCAGTGTCTAATATAAGAAAATGAGATTTTCATTTGAAATGAATTGCATTAAAATTCATTAAATCATATATCTTCCAGTGAAAATTAAATGTGTGTGTGTGTGTGTGTGTGTGTGTGTGTGGGGGG
>JGI20166J26741_11585473_pt1 | contig 11821 bp, 3 predicted proteins | sample TergutCu122P5_FD_26741 | JGI IMG/M metagenome (IMG submission 26741) | reverse complement strand
TAAGATACTGATCAGCTTCATTTATAAGCAAGATGTATATTAAATTTCCTGATAAAACTAACCTGTTGGCAGTGGCTCAGATTTAAATATCGAAGTTCAAAAAAACTAAAGGCATACTTCAGACTAACATCTGTAATTCTGTTGCAACCACACAAATCTAGTTCTTGCAAACCTGAGGAGAAACACAAAAATTACAATCATCCTGTTTTGTGTAACATCCTGAAGTGACAGGATCAAACACCCATATTTGAATATTAGCACACTCCACACACCTTTCAATCTAGCAAGTGAGAAACCATTTTCTACTTCTTCAGTATCCTGGTCTTCACACATCTGCAATACAACTTTTTTCCTTTTAGCATCATTTACTATATCCTGTTCAGCTCTAGTCCTTAGTGATATCTTGTGTAAGGGGTCACTGTGTTGGCCACCATCATTACCCATACTGTGCATGCCACTGATTTCATTTTCTACCAGTTCTCTAGCTTCAGTTTTATTTTTCTGTTGTTCTGTTTCTCCTGATTCTCCTGCTCTCAACCCCATTCCTGTGAGCCCTGCATCTGTTACTTTGTCACAGTATGTCAGCTTGAGGGATCGCAGCCGTACTTGGTAATGGCAAACAGCCTGGATAGATGCATCTGTCACTGCATTGAAACACGATCCAAGGTCAAGATGTGTAAGTCCAGGAAGGTACTCAGCTATAAGGCATACGGTTCTCTCATCTAAAGTAAGTGCAGTGAGAAAGAGTCGTTGGAATTTTGCATTCACAAAGGTGCAAAGTCCCCTCTCAATGCCATCACCTGTAACCTGTTCACAATGTGAAAGGTTTAAGTCTACTAGTTTCTTGAGATGGTGGAGTTCTGCTACACCTACATTTGTTATGGCATGACACTTTTGCATATTGAGAATGGAAAGATTTGGTAAATTATGACAGATGGCTATGAGAGCAACATCAGTGATACGCAAACAATTGCGTAAGTTTAATTCAGTGAGTGTCTGTTGGTATTCTGTGAGTTGCAGTATGCTTGTATTGTTCAACTGGTCACAGGAATCAAGATGAAGTGCTCTGAGATGAAGTCCTGGTACTTCAGCTAGTTGTGACACTGCTGAATTATCAATAAGTGTGTGATCAAATCTTAACTTTAGAATCTTTCCTGCTTGTGACACAATGTATTTTAAAATATTATGGAATGTCAGTACACTCTCTGATGCCATTATGTTGCCCAACTCTGACATGCCACCAGGATAAAATCTCTTACATAGTCCAGTATGGAATGAGATTTGGCATCCTGACAGTGACAATTCTTCTAAATTAGGTGCAATTGCCACAAACCTATTGAATAAGGCATCTGATAAATATCTGTTTGATGCAAGACTTAGTTCCCTAAGGTTGACAAGATTCTTTCTAAGCTCATTAACATCAGATTCATGTTCCAGTACTCGCCCTGACATTAGAAGTTCACGACAGCCATTTACATGGAGACTTTCTAAATGTGAGCAACTCAGTAAAATATCTACAAAGGCTTTTTCTGATACATCACAGCTATGCAGGGAAAGAGACTGCATTTGTGGACAGAATCTATCCCAAAATTTGGCTAGTTTTTTTCCTAGTTCCACTTCTTTGAATAGAAAATTCCGAAATGTTCCAAGGCTATTTTCAAAGACATATAGGGGTCTAGTCAGATCGTCTTGTAGTACTACTACTTCACTCTCATGTAGCCTCAAGTCTTTTGATGCCATATGCCACAAACGACACACCTGTGAAGCACTTATTCTGTCTGATAAGGGCAGGAACTGCAGTATGTGTATTATGATCTGCAAAGGGAAAACATTTACATAATACAACATTGATAACAATGCAATGCAGACATTAAGAGAATCAGAATCATGAGGGCAGTATAGCAGAAGGAGACCTTAGATATAACACCTACATCAACTGGATCAAAATATGTTACCCTTGAAGATAAATCCAATTCAAAATGCGCTTTATACAGAATTCCTGCCGACTGTAATAATATCCATACAGACGGCTACATACGCAACCGCTTTTAGAAATTCAATATTAAAGTACACACAACAAAAATAAAATAATCCAAATCGTATACGTTATTTAGAATTATGGCACTGCAAACAAGCTTGTGCGAACAAGCATGCCAAGATTAAGTTTAGCGCTTACGCAGTGTCATATGACGACAACCCTGCTACTCTGCACTCTTACGCAATGTGATATGACGACAACCCTGCTACTCTGCAATTTTATGTAGAATTGTGTAGATATACTCGTACCTCAATCGGAAGTTGTACGGATCCCTCGCTTTTCGTACTTAAACTCATATTTTCACCCGAGACTGTTATTTCAGGCTTCATGTCAGATCGCTGCGTGTGCATAACTATCAGTAATTATCGCATTTAGTTAGTTACAATTTACGACCTTGAACAATGCTACTGCCAGTTGTCAGCTGTTTTATCGAACAGGAAATGTATTATTACTACGTGGTGAAATTTACTAACTTGAGATGGCATGACGAATGATCTGATGTCATATTTATCTCCTAGATGTCTCGCACATGAGACCGACATGAAGTGTTAGTTGGGTGGCCTAACTCACAGGCTGTTATGCCCTTGGGGATTGGCCTCACAATGATGTTGGTGCGTGCGCCCGGCCGCTCGCTTCTGCGCAATCCTTGGGGTGAAAACATCTCCCTGCCAACTGTAAAAGCGTATTGTTACAGGAAGCGAGCAGTCTCGCAGACTGACTGACTCCGAGCAGACAAGCCAAACCAGCTGATCGCTCAGTAGCCGTGATGTCACATCGTAAAATGCGTCGGCGATTAAAACACGTCTTCAGAATTTCAAACCAGACGATAAATAAATACAAATTTTGACTTATTTGTCGCTCATATTCGAACACTTTTCTTCAGTTCGTGAAATACTTTACATGAAAGGTCTCCCTTCCCTTTTAGTATCCACGTGGTTACGGAGGAATGTCAACACACATCAGTTAAAATGATTTTGCACAAAAGTAACAGGCCATGTTCTACAACAGTTACTGAAATTTCTGAGTTGTTGAATTAACCGAAAAAGATAAGAACACAAGTGGTTGTGACAGTTATGGTGGTGTCAGTGGAGAGAGATTCACGATTTACTGATCATTTATTTCATGTTATGTTTCTTGTTAAACGACACTGTGCGGAAAACATTTTGCATGAAAGCACCAACAGTGATTTACGTTTGAGATTTTGGTGAGTTTTATAACTGACAAACACGCGTTCTGTTGTTCATACATCAGTTTGCTTTCACCATATCATTCTTTACGCTGATGCTAGCAGACATGCGAATTTTACTTGTCGCTAGAGAACAGTTATTCTGCACTTGTAAGAACATGAGATCCAAGTAATGTGGAGTGTGAATGCCATTAGACCGTGTTCTGACTGTAACTTTCTGTGCAGCACTGGACATCGTCGTCTTCCAACAGCAGCCTCGGGCTGAGTGCGAAGGTCGTGACGCCTAGCATCGCGACAATGTCGCGCCGGAAACAAGCCAAACCACGAGCACTGAAGAGTAAGTACCGTTCATTGTGCAGTTTAGTTTTACGTTTTACAGAATTTGGTTGACAGGCCATATTTATTTGATTTATCTATTTCTAAAATCTGGCGTGCTACTCTGTTACTGTGTGTTGAAACGAAATTTGTCCTGTCTTTTGTTTGTACAGTGTTTATTTGGTGAAATTTTGCAACGATGACTTTTTTTTACACTTTAATTAAGATTTTTCTTGCGTGATTTCAGGCTGCCGCCGTTTAGTAGATGAGAACTGCGTTCTGGTTATTACACGCATAATAACACAGAAGAAAGCATTTCTCAAGTTTTCTATTATTTTAATCCAGTGTGGACATTTATGTGGGAACATAAAAGATGGTGTTAAATTTTGTGACTTAAAACATTTTTTTAGGAATGAAAGCTTCAGCTTGAAATGATAAGTTGTCGTGATTGATAATCAGGTGTCACTATAAAGTGCCTCAATTCATAATTATTTTTGAAGTTTATGTTGTGTGAATGGTCACGTACGGATTCATTTGTTGTTATAGCTCTTGACTGACGGACTTCTCAGTGAAGTTGGAGTTTCTTCGTTTCTTGCAATCTGTTGATACTTGCAAGTTGTAGGGTACTGACTTTCGTAACTCAGTGCAGCACGAAGGAAGGGACTGGATATACGGACAGCAGTTCTGCAGCTGTATACAGTGTGAATCGCAGACACTATTTTTTTTTTAGATTGCGCACGCACACTCAGTCACACAATATTCTGGATTCTTTTAAGTACAGTACAAGCACAAATCTTATATGTGGTTGCATCTTAGTGGGTCGTCACTAATTTTGCGAGATTTGAGGTTCTCACAGCGGTGATATCGAAGATTTCAGACTTCAGAGATCTTACTTCATGTTGGCTGGTAAATAGTGACCGACGTTTCGAAAGATTCTGGTGTCTTTATCTTCAGGGTAAAGAAGTCGTAATATTTGTCGACTCGGCCCACATTCTGTAAACATGAGTCTTTTAACCTAATTTCTTTTAGGAATGACAGTAGGTGTATGAATGGGTGTTAAGGTATAGAAATATTTACTCCATTACTCTGTAGTAGATTTAAATAATACCTTATTTTGCTTTGGTTAATTACTTTGTTGCTGCCACTTACTCCTTGTTTTCATATTATTATTATTATTATTATTATATTTTTAACATTACCGACCTTACTATTGTATGTACACTGTAGCGTACAGTTAGTTTGGTCCGTCTACAAAACGGAAAACAATTCAACAGCTTTATTTCCGATGTGATCGCGGTGGGTACTGTAAAATGACACTTTTATTATACACGATGCGTTTAGGTCAGAATCGAATGCATAACACGAAGAAGTGAATCTGGAAACTGCCATTGAAATATTTTCATGTAACGTTACTAAAACTACATGGTAACCTACTCTGTTAATCTTGATTCAACGCAACATTCAGAGGCAAATTTTGTCGTAAGTCGTCCTGGGTTGATGATTGAATTGTGTGAAGTGTGCCTTAAATTTTGTCTTTTTTCATGTTTATTTTCGGATAAACACTTTTATTTTCGGAGTAAACTTATATTTTTATAAGTTAGAGTATATTGTTTCTCAAAGTTTTTAATTAAACTAATGTGAAAATATTTATCTTCCCTCATAGTGATAATGAGGAATATTTTTTTTATTAAATGATGACTAGTGACAAACGGAGAAAACCTGGATGCTAGAGTTTGATTTTGCTTGAATTCTCAATACAAAGTTACATTTAGCATCTGTTTGGTAACAAGCCTTGAGATTTAAAGCTTTTTGGTTTCAATCCTGGGGTATTCACAGAGAAGAGCACCTGGAAATAACATGACTATACCTCAAATAAAGAAAATTATATTCCATAACCACAAGTGTGTTTTTTTTTTAAATTGTAGTTATTAAACGAGAAAATTACGAGACTTGTTGAGGTCTCCGGGTGAAATAGTTTAAATGTGGTGGGCAGACGCAAGGAAGTCACATAAAACTATGTTTATCCTTACATAACATTAATTTTGTTAAGGAATAGCCCATATTAGCTACATCACCATGACCGCATTACGGTATGTCCACTTGTCATACTTGGCCTGATTTTCTTGGATGATGGACATCGTTTTATTGCGATGTTCTGCGGCAACCCTGTCTATCCCTTATTTTCCTTCCTTCCAAACTATATAAATGAACAAATAAATAAACGTCTGAACTTCGCTACTATATGAGTGAATTTTATATTCTTTATATGCAGCATCCCCTTGGGTGTAACACTTAAATGTATAAAGAAGTCTATTATCTATGTAATTATGCATTGTCATTTACTGTTATATTTCATAATATAGGCTACCTTCGCGCAACTAATTGATTCCCCATTGACACATTCGGGTAACAATGCTGTAGGTCTTTCACAGACCATTTGATTCATGAGTATAAATTGAAACCTATAGACTGGGTAACTTACGAAACTTAAAACATCGTAATTTACCTTAAAGCATCTAATCGGAATACTGATAAATTCTGTACGGAGGGACATGAATCCAACTGACTTTCTTCGTAAGACGCTAATATTCGCTTAAACCATGAAGTTATTACTTGTATTTTATGGAGCAAGAAATGTATTAAAAGTGTTGAAACAGATGATCTGCATGGGTTAGGAGGGTGGGCAATTTGCCCTTTAAAATGAAACCACGAAATATGTTACTGAGGAAGTTTTATAAATCTTTTTCTTTTCAAGTAAACAATTTTATATAAAATTCGTTTTAAGATCGCTTTTAATAACTGCACCACATTGCTGTCATTCTACTGCAAATCCCAACAGCAGCAAAGTAATTATGTACAGCTCCTTTGACAACTAGTAACTGACTACGAGATCATTGTGGCTTATACAGTGAGTAACAGATCATATCAGTAAATAATCAGGAATCACGAAAAAATAAAATTATTATGCAGATTCTGAATTTTCATACAAACGACACTGACGAAAATTGCAAGCTTATTTTAATATCTAAACTGAGAGTGGCCAGCCGCTGTTCCCTTTCGGAACGACGTTGAAAAATGTTCTGATCGAAGACTGCATTTCCAGTCGTTCAATTAATATATTAGTTGGATACAGTCGACCAATAATTGCAATCGGTTCGTAGCCCTCCACAGAATAAAGCTGTACGTGTAAATATATATTTACGTCTGCCGGCTACATTTTGTTCAGCAAATGAAAAGAGTGTACATTTTCCACGAAACTGTTCAATGTATGAAATCTTAACCACTTCTGTATATGCCTTCGCAAGTATGTCTTAATGTACGTGTATGTTGTATATTTTCCTTGTGGTCCAAACTGTCTTGCTTCTCCTTGAGTATTGAGAAGAACTTCAAGGCGCTGCTTGTTGAATTGCTTTAGTGCTTATTCGCACCTCTGGTCACGTAGGGAAATAATTATTTAAATGTTAAATTCCCACGAAATATCACCCGTTGGCTGTACCAGCATGCCGCTGTAATCGGGAATTGAGACTAGCTTTCCTCCATACCACGTTCAGTCCTTAAAGCCTTATCTAGAAAAGTTTGCATCTGGTTGTGTGGGGTTGCACCTGGCGTGTGTGTGTATTGTGTTATGGTGATACTGTTGGATTTGATAACTTGAGGAAAATAAAGGTTATTGATCCTTGTTATTTACCGGAGGTCCAAAACAGAGGTACGACCGCGTAGTATTTGTCGCGGTTGGAATTGCTCGCTCTTCTCCAGAACGCGAAATAGCCGTGATTTATACATCCTGTTTTGGGAGTACCTATAGTTGAAACATTCGTACAAGAAAGTTGTAATAGTTATGGACATGAAAAGTTCTATGCGGAAATAATCATAACTTTTGATTGTTTAATAACTGCTTGCGCACTAGTTTAATTTGCAAAGGTCTTCTCCGCTAAGTACGCCTTACCGGCACTTTTTTAATATTTGTGCGACGGGAATAAATATTCTAGGTTTTGGGGTCCTTGGGGTGCCCATGGGTTTTACGAATGCAATGAATCAAGGTTCTTGACGAAGCTATGTTGGAAAAATATTGCGATTCCAGCATTATGTTTCAGACTATCAGACCGCGGGCGAGACGCTAGAGTATTATGGGCTGCTTACAAGACAGAAAGTACTCGGCTTTGACGGAATGCAAGTCGTTGCTAACAGAAACTGCCGTAGACTGTCGAAAGATTGTCTTTATTTAAATTAGTCCGAGTTTTATAACCAATTTTTTAGTATTAGATGTTTTATATAGTTTGATCGTTTAAGATCATCAATATGCCTTTTATGATAGTTAGTGGCACATTAGTGTTTCGTTCAGGTTTATGTTTAGAATTCATCCCTCTTCTTTACTCTTCTTTGTACCATGAACTTTGGTCCTTATCTTGTCAACTTCGACGAATAAGGCTAAAAATAGGCCTCTTTGTTAGAGCGAGTATGCTGTCCGTTCTTAGATTGCTCCAGATGGAGGTAGAAAACAAAGTTATGAGCTCGGAGTTTGTGAGAAACACGATTTGAACATCACAGTTTGATAGGGTTTTCAGAATTTTCTGAGCTGTGATTTCTTGTGGCAGATATTCAATCATCATAATTTTCAATAGTTGTAGTAGCAGTAGTAGTTAGTATGTTTATGGGATAGTAGTAATTACAGCAGTGGTGGTGGTTTTGTTGGTGGTGGTAGTAATAGTAGTAATTGTTGTTGTGAGTAGTAGTATATTTATGGGATATTAATAGCAGTGACAGTAGTAATAGTAGTAGTGGCAAAAGCAAGAAGGATATTTAAGAGAAAAGAAAAAAAGGTATTTTTTAGTGGGTCATCGATTTCTTCAGTGCTAGCTGCTGGCAGTGGAATTTCCAGAACTTTAATTGCTACAGGTACTGTATGCCTTCTACATGCCTTAGTAAACTTATCAGTGTTATATAGAGGATTGAAATGAAAAGTTGTAAAAGGGTAAATGATCCCGGGCTTTGAACACGTGATCTTAAAACATGAGACCTCTTTTTAATAGGCTGTATGATAATGCCCGTTTTGTGTTAATGTCTGTAACGACGTGTACTCCTGTTGCTAGTGGATGTGATGGGGTTAAGTTTGCTGGGCCTTCTAGGATGTAAGGATCTCTCAGGGTTATTGTTGCTAGTAGTATGATTGTGATTTGTGAATCCTAGAATGTCCTTTGCTGTGAAGTAGGGGTGGAAAAAAAAGTTTCAAGATTTTAACATAAGACACGGACAGCTAAAGCGAACAACCTGATCAAAGATACGTGACTGAATTCTCTTTATGGCGTTTTATTGACTATTACCTCGGAAACTGCACATTTCTTGGTAGTTTTTGCAATTAACCTCGTCACTGACAGAAATTTAACGACGCGAGAGAGCGGAAGAGAGAAGTGGAGGGGGATCCTAATTATAACCGCGACTAAATCTAATTGCGTGCTCTGATATGACGACACAAACCCGACAGAAATATAACGTCGTAACAACTCGCGGTGCCTTCGTATTTATTGCTCTGTGTGTACCTGTTTGTATGAAAAGGGGTGAACTATTCGTATTCCACTTCGTACAAGAACAGGCCGTATACCACTCTAATCGTTATTGTTATGGCAGATGAAAAGTGTTGTAACTGCCATAGTCTAAGACGTATTTTCTTACCTCAAATAATACCTAACATACACTGATATATTCCTTGTCTGCGGCCATACCTGTAGGCGATTTCATTTTGCCTACAGAGTAAACTGATATGAAAAGTTTCTAAGATATGAATCATAACTGACTTGCCCAAGATAGAGGGTTGGTGCGGTTGATTGAAGAGACGGTCACAGAAATGAAGTGTAATTCCTTATTAGACTGATCTGGCATGAACTGCTTATTTCAGGCTTCAGAAATAATGTTGTTTGAGCGTTAGTTGCTACTGTCAGCTTACAGAAATGTACCAATGATTTAACCTTCTTATTAACCACGTCAGGTAATTTACAACTAAAGTACGGTAGTTGGACTACACGAAATGTTAGTTGCGCCTTGTGTTACAGTTTCGACGTAAACAATGTAAGTCAGAAAATGCTTGGTTTTTTGTTACTGGACACGCCTATCGTGATAAGTTTAATCTGATGTGCGTCAGCTGACGCGACAGTTCGGATTAAACGTCCATTATGTTTGTGATAATCGTCTTATCTTTATCATTATATCAGTATAATTCATCTAAGCAGGCCATCGTTGGCTTAGCGGGATTTTTGGCGTTTTGTTGTGCGTTTCCATGGAAACCAAATGAAATCTTAGTTACTTATTATAACTTACGATAAATGGGAGCAATATCATTCATTGGAACGTACGTTTCGATTCACGTTACTGTGTTGACCAATAGGTAGAGATAGGATTTGTCAAGTTTCACCTTTGGATTTTCAAATGTATCCTACGGGTTGGCCGGTCCCAGTGGAGGCGCGGTATAATGCGGCCGTTTGCTTGCTGGAATTGTGGGTTCATATCCCGCCAGGGACATGGATGTGTGTCTCTTGTGAATGTGTTGTCAGGTAGTGGCTTCTGCGTCGGGCTGATTACTCGTCCAGAGGAGTTCTGCCGATTGTGTTGTGAATGAGTGTGATTGTGAAGCCTCGAAAATGAGGAGACCCTGGAAACTGGGTGTGTTGCCCCATGGGACAAAAATCCCACTGGTTGATCATGTCCATGCTGCAGTCCTAAGAACAGTTTGCTTACTTCAGAATGCTGCCTAACAGAAATTTCTTACGAAATTTCCAAACGATCCTTTTGTTGGACCTATATATTTTTGTATGGCTTATGTTTTAGAAATTTTGCGGTAAGTAATAAGAAACTTCTAATTTGGAGGACTACGTCCTTTCATTTGTTCTTCAGTCTGCTACGTAATATCTATCATTCGCTAACACGTTTGTAGAATTTTCGTGAAATTCATTAACGGTGGTTTTTACAGAAAGTTATCAAGGAAGCGCGAGTTTCTTGAAAATCGGCCTAGTGACACTCATATTTTAGTCAGGGGCGAAAAGGGCTTTCTTTCTACATTTTTTTTATCGATTTTAGTGAAATTCGGCGTAAAAGATCTCTACGCGCCGTTGGCAAGAGTCGTGAGATCCGTTGCATTGAAATTCATACTTCACGAATGAGCATAAGTGAAATTTTGTCCCTGTTTTATACTTTTTAGATTTGGATAAAATTAGGTCCAAGAGATATCTAAAAGAATTTATTGAGTGATTCTGTGTTTGTTTCATATTAGTGCAGTGAAAGACATAATTTTCTTAGCGGCATGAATAAATATCTACACGTGCTTTCGACATTGCTTGTCCGATTTTGGTGAAATCTGGTACAACATATCTGCTCATGGTGTTGTTGAGCACTGATGAATTTAATGAAATTCGGGCAGGCAAGGCTGTAAGTTTCTTGTAAACGTAAACTAAATTACGTCTGTACGTGTACCATGAAACTATACGAGTGATGTAAAGAAGGCCTGGCGAAGTCTGTGAAAATAATTCACAGAGTACACCATTGTGAATCTTGTTTTATTATAAGTGTTTATACATGTGATTAGCGTAGCAATATAAGAACTAGTCTGAGATTGTGTTATAGTGCTACGATTATGATCGTCATGTTTCGGTCATTGAAAATAAATTTTATATGCCTAGGCCTAGTGCTAGTGAAAGTGCCTTAATTTAGGCTGTGGTCTTTTGGGCTATGAGAACTTGCTATTTATTGTGGTATTGTCATGAAAACGTCAATATTTTCGAAGATATTCCATCAGTGACATCGTCTATGATGGTTTCAGTCTTCCGCCGCGAAGTAGATGAGATCTGCGTTCTGCTGGGTTATTACGCAGCGTATAGTGGTAATTACTTACAGACGCTTCGGAACTACCTATCGGTCCAGTCTTCAAGGACCGATAGGTTGTACCGAAACGTCAGTAAGGAATTACCACTATACGCTGCGCAATACTCCATAAGAACGCCGAACTCCTCGCCTGTGACGCATACAGAAGAGAAAAAGTGACAAATGATGTTGTAAAATTAAAACATTTTTCAAGCATTAGCTGTTCTTAGAAATGAAATTAAACTAAACTAAACTCCGTGGCCTTAGTCCGCAAGCGAACTATACCGACAGAGCGGCCGCCGCCGGTCGGCGAAGTTAGTGCCAACTTTTGCGTGTAGATGGGTGTCACGTGGTCAGCGCAACGGGTCCCCACGGCCGTTAATCTCTGTTTTCTAGACCTGGAGCCGCTACTTTTTTATTCAAGTAGCTCCTCA
>JGI20166J26741_11585362_pt1 | contig 11822 bp, 7 predicted proteins | sample TergutCu122P5_FD_26741 | JGI IMG/M metagenome (IMG submission 26741) | reverse complement strand
ACTGTTTCTTCTGGAGTGTCATTGCTTTGATTTTCGTCTTCATATTTTCTATCCTGTTGGTTGGCCTCTTCCTTGTCTTCCTTGTCTCGACCATTATTCATTGCTGCATTAAAGAGCTGTTCCAGTTCTTCTTCAGTTTTTATTGAAGAGTACATGTCTTCAGTGAGCGGAGAATCCCCAAGTCCGATCCTCTGCGCTGTTCCAAACATAGCCTCATAAGGGCTTGTCTTGATGCCTGAATGCACAGCTCGGTTTTTCTTGCTTTGGATAAACCGTAGTCCTTCAGACCAGGTTTTCGTGTTGTTGTCACAGATCCAAGCAACCAGCATGTCTCGAACATCTTGGTTGGATCTTTCAACTGAACCTTGACTTTGAGAATGTCTTGGCTTTCCATGCACTAGCTTCATTCCTGGCCACATATCAGCCAAGTTTTGTATTTCTTTGTTCGCAAATTCACGGCCAATGTCGCTCTGCAGTATGAATGGGGCACAGAACATACAAACGATGTCCATTAGTTGATAGCTGCGGTATTTTCATGAAGTTGATACTTGTTGTGGTCATTTCCTTCACCAGCCACAACACAACTTAAGCATCATGGCATATCTTCACATGCCACAATGCGTTGTGGTTGTTTAAAAACAGCCTCAACATGAAAGTTTGCGTTATGGCTGTCTCTCTAATGCCAGAATGCATTGTGGTTGTTTTTTTTCGTTCATTGAGCATTTTCAATCTTTGAGCATAACACATACACCACCAGAACAATGTGACTTGGATCCAAAATCATTTGGTGAAAATAAATAATTGTACATATTTATCAAAAATGTAGTTCTGAATTTGGAATTCCAGCCAAATGTGGGACCCGCTGTCCCTGATACATGCCTCTATTTCAGCTTTCAGCCGTGCCACCTCAAGGTCTGAGTATGACGTGTGTAGTTCAGTCTGGTCGCTCTCTTGCTGCAGAAGCCGCTTCTCCAAGTTCCGTTTTTCTGATGTTGCACATGCTTGTTCCAGTCTAGCTCGCTCCAGTTCTTTCTGAAACAAACACAGCACCATACATAACATCAAAGTTAAACCCATGTATGGTTGCCAATAATGAAACTCACATGAAAGGGAACAAGGCAATTAGTTTTTGGTATCACACAGTTGCAAAGAATATGTGAACACAGAAGGGCATAATAATTAAAATTTAAAGGAAGAAGTCTCTATGTAACAATCTAGATAATCATTCAGCCAGGTACTGGCATACATCAAATGAAGAAAGGATCTGTCAAGAAATCACAAAGGAAAGATAGTGTGAAGCTAGAAATAGTTGAAGCATTCCATCTACTGTCCTGTACAAAATGAAAACAATGTTAGGTTAAGAGAAAAGAAAAATGAGGAGGAGGAGGAGGAGGAAGAAGAATAGAATGAATATGGGGAAGCATAAGAGAAGGTCAAAGAGGAAAAGGGAAGGAAAATGCAAAAGGAAGAATACAAAGGAAGAGGATAAGCTGATAATATAAAACTTTATAATGCCAACTGATATGACTGCAATTCCAATCCTGCTTATTTAATACTCTTATCATAAAACTTTCAATTATCCTGCCAGGAATGGCTTTTGCTCTCAAGGAATGTGCAGCAATTTAATTTCTCTTCCTGCGATCTGAAGCACTGAAAAGTCTTACCTGTAACTGTTCGAGGGCAAGCTCTGCTTTATGAAGACTTTCCATGTCCTTCATCATACGTCGTAGATGCTGACGTGAATTCTTGTTCTGTCGATATGCATACCAGCAACCAATGAGTGCCGTCAAGAGTAAAGTGACCAGTACCAGATCTTTCATGTGGTGACTGTATTCTGAAAGAATTCATTTTTTAACCTTTAACTTACACTGCCCTATACTCTGGATGCAATTTGCAAGGCCAACTGGAGAAAGTTAGTTTCATTTAATACGTGTATGTTGACATGTATATGACTCAACACATGGTCTGCAGCATGTTGATGCTGGTGTCCATGGTTACCAAAATAAAAATTTTGACAATAAACAATATCAAACAAATTTTATCTGACGTGGCTTCCATTTCAAGAACAGAACCCTACTCACTGCTGCTAACATCACCTTTCTCATCTCACGTATGTGTGAAGTTGATAAATGCAATATGGCAGACAGAAGGAAAATCTTCCATTCTCAGCAAGCACTTCATAGCCCTAGACAAAAGCAAGTCATATGACCTGTGAACAAGAAAGTCAGGTTGCTGAAAGAAAGTCAGGTACCTGAAGTGGTTTTAACCAGTGACAGTGACGAGTCAAAGTGTGACACTGTGAGTGTGGAAGAGGAGGAAGGATGTGAGTAAGTTCTATATGATATATTGCTAAAAAAAAAAAAGTATCCACCACACAGATCCAGCTCAACCCGTTGCGTCTGAAGAAGTGGATAATGAAGAGAACAGACCAGATCAACAGACATGACAGCCAGCAATCTCACGGCGGACACCGCCATCTTGCCCTCAACACAGAGTAGTACACATCTAGGTAAGGGTCACCAGAAGAAAGAAGGGAACGCGCACGCACACACACACACACACACACACATACACACACACACACACACACACACACACAAAACAGCTCAACTTCATGCAGTGTTTTCCTATTTTATTTTACAGAAAATATCACACTGCTTGGTGGCGGACGTTAACCACTACTACTTAAACCCTCTCGACAAAGGACTTTCTACTATAACTGATGCATATAAGGCTGAAATGTTTGTGTTAGAAGCAATAATAGTACAAATGGGACAATGTTTATGAGAACAACTGACAAACTAATGGGCAACAATAGACCAGATTTACATGCCTGTCTACAGCAACATGAGAACATGAGACAGATATTAAAACAACCTTCGGTTCTTACACTTCACACCCAATGGGAATATAGTTGATAGGACAGACAAAAATTCTGACACAGTATATAAAATCAAAACCTATTTTAAATTCCAAATAGAATATTTTTAAAATTTCACAACCCTTCTCACCATCTAACAGCAGATGAGGCCATTATGCTCTTCAAAGAAAGGGAATTTTTCAAACATTATATTCCCAGAAACACAAATATTTTAGCATAAAACTATCCAAATTATGTGACTCCACTCCATACACTTATGACATAAATGTGTACCTGTGGAAGAAACACCAGCACATAGCACAAACTTGACAGCATCACATGCCACAGTGAAAAAACAAACCAAGAAAGTAGAAGGATGTGGTCACAAATTATATATGAATTATATGGATAATTTCTTCTCCAACCCCAATTTTACTCATTTACCTCACAAAGAGAAATCAAATGCTGTTGGATTGCCAGACCAAATAAGAAGGGCATGCCACACAGCCCTAATACAAGAAAATGAAGCAAACAGACTGACATTACAGTAGGAAAAGAAGTGATTTGATCACGATACTGTGGGAGCAGCAACAGAGATATTCACATGCAGATGAACGTTCACATTTCACAGTTAGAAGGTAAATTCTGTGACAAATAAGCTAACACTATAAAACCACTCATTGTGGGGATTATAAGTGTCACAGAGGTTAAGTGGATATGGAAGACAGGATGGCCAATAGCTATTCCACCAGCTGTTGCATGTGGATTGGGCAAAGAAACTGTTCTTCCATCTGTGAGATCTGGTGATTCTGAACATCTTTCTTTCTTCACATTGTGGAAAGAAAATTCACACAGAGGTTTTCAACTCTCCCTTGTAAGGAATATGCTGGCAAATGCTGGACAAGATCGACAGAAACAGAAGCCACCAGAAACCATTAAGTACTGCCAACAACATTAGTAAATTGGACTCTGGTGGCAATAAGCACAAGCATGTTTCATTTCAACAACTATAATGCTGTGTGCATTCTGCTAGAGGTGTAATAAGGAGAGCTGCTGTGAAGTGGCAAAAATATGATGTGGGATTATGTCAACAGAACTTGCTTGATAGCATATCATATCAGGACACAGCTCTAAATCTTCTTCAGGTGCAACCTTCCTATGTAAAACTGATGCCTCAAAGTGAAATGTAAGTTTAAAAATTGGAAATTTAGCAGCTTCCAACACTTATTATACAAATACAAGCAATCACAAAACATGTTGCATTTTTTTAAGAATTGCTGCACAAACTCACATTCTCACAAAATGATGCTCATTTCATAATTTTATCCTTTCCAGTTCAAACAGTATTCACATTTTTCATAAAAGTCTTCAGTATAAAATATGCACAACACATGTCGACTTCTTCATGTAATACTAGCTAAGTATTATTTTCTTCTCTACATCACATACAACATCTCTGGTTTTAAAGTAAATAAAACACACTGCGGTCCCACCATAAGATTTTCCAGTCTCATATCATGAAAGCACTGTATTTGCAAGGAGTGTGTTACTCCTGTTCACCACATGACACAAATCATCTTTCTTCCATCTGCTGTCACATCTGCCAGGGAAGTAATGTGTGGATGTATTAAGACTATGACATACTGGGATGATTCTATAATTTTGTATATACATTCTGCAAACATCTACTGATTCCAACTGCAGGGCAGAAAGGTGATATGAAATGGAGGCCGCAGGTCCCCCTGAAAGGTTCGTATATAAACACATACACACAAAAGTGCATAACAACCCAGAAGACCAAACTCTTGTAAATTCTTTCATTACCTTGAGAAACCCTGAACTCATAAGATGTGTGAAATGAACGATGTTAATCTAACCTCCATCTACATGTGATCTCCTTCACCTTTCTGATTTATTTTACATCTGTCTTAGCGAGCAGCACACAATACCTTTTGGTGGTCCAAACAGCACCACATCCATAGCCTTGAGCGCTATTTTCTGCTTATGAATTGGATCTTTGATTCCAAGGACACTGCTCAAGTAGTGCATGTTGTTCACTGCGAGCCTAAAACAGGGAAGAATATACTACAAATTACTCTATTACCAAAGCACAATGAGATAACTTCCTAACACACTGCCAACTGGATGGCCCTCTACTTAAGTACTCCCCGTTCCTGGACATTTTACACACTGTTCAACCTCTGAATATATTCTTACTTACAATTTGACTGTATAGTTGACACTCCTAAACCCAGTACTGAGGAAACTGCATACAGAGGGTCAAGTATTTCTTAACTGAATGATATTTCTCAAAACAAGACCCTTGTGAGACAGAAAAATTCAGAATTTACAAAGGTATCTACTTTCACTTCACTTCTTATGTGCAGCAAGCACTTCATTCTCTCTTGCAAGATACTTCTTCTTGCCATCTCAACCAGCAACAATCCTGTCCACTTTGTGTCTGCTTAAGTATGACGACAGTCTGCCTGGGTGGGTGGGTTCAGCTTAGGTCCCCTTGGGGTTGGTTGCTTCTATGGCCACTGCAATTCATCAGAACTGAACTTGTTTGGATTCTGGACTTCTAATGTCCAGGACCTTGCTACCTCATGCAGGAAGGTCTTATACTTTATTTTTCTGTTTGTGTTTAGCATTTTGTACAAAAAAAAATGCATTGAAGAGTGCACAGTTTAGGAAATACATTCAACAATTTGATAATTTTCCCCAGAACTGAGCAATTACTGAGGTACTGGTCTCCCCATCTATGTCCTTCTTGAATTTATTGTACTGGACAACAGAGTAAGGTTTCTTTATATCCAGGTTCGTTCTTCTGTCTTTCTTCCCTGTGTTCACTGTTGTTACATCATGGATTGTGTTTATGACTCACAGAAGTCTTCTTACCTTCCACAATTGGACTATTATGTCACCTTTGCTCTGAAATACAGACTGCCCTTTTTTCAGGTGGTCGAATGCCCCTGTTAGCCCTTCTAATGCCACAAGCTCTTGCCTTTCTGAATAGCAATGTTTCAGATCATCTCACACTATTATAAAAATTTTTTAGACAGATGTGATGGTTCTGGCCTAAGTTTCTGTCTACACGTGATAATACTGTGTCCTTATAACTCCTTCCCCTGTGTATATCTCCATGTTAGATATAATCCAAAAGTGCCTCACATATCATTCTCACCAGCACCCCATATTTTGTTATTTTTCCTGGATTGTATATTCCAAATTAGAGATGACCCTGTCATGGGATCACGGTCTTATCAAGTGACAGTTCTTGCTTTGGGCTGTAAACTGATGTGAATTTCTGTAGAAAATATTCATACACAGGCTGTATTTTGAATAACCTCCCAGTATCTAGCGGTTGTTTGAGCATAGAGCTGTCCGGTTCACTAAATTCTTCCTCTTATTGTACTTGTTTCAATCTCACTAGTAAAAAGCAAGGGACAAGATCACCACTTTTTAAGCGAATCAGTTGTTGGGACATCAATGTCACTGTCCAAAATTTCAGTTTCACAATCACCAGACACTTTAGAATATGTATCCTCATTTACCTCACACAATAAATCATCATATTTCATGACAGTCCTATGCAAAGCCATGGTATCAACTGAAGAAGGTTACAAAAGAAAATAGAGAGGGTATCTGAATCTGTGGTCACTTTGTTGCAGTCATATGGTTCTAAGAGTACGGAGTTAGGGTCAGTGTGTTTGTACAGCCAAACATCCTGCTTCAAGCTGTCAACAACCTTGAAGCGACAGGTGAGTTAGAGCAGCTGACAAATGCATGTAGAAGGTATTGTGTAAGAAAATGTTAAAATATGTGGCCCATTGACAACACATGGCATAGCAATCACATTTTTACACATGTCCCAATAGCGAAGTGTTAATATTTCATCCACAGACCAGATTTCAATTACTCAGTTTGAAGTAACAATACTCTAAGTGGGACACACTAAAATCACACTTCTTTTTCATTACCCTTCCCTTTTTAAATCTTCAGCTACACAAAATCATGCCACTAACTTGTAGTTTAATTAGTTGACAACAGTTACAACACCACCATAAGATTCAGCTACCAAAGAAGTAACAATTAGAAATAAGAGAACTCAAAGTTAATTAAAAGTAATTACACAAGTTTCTTTACATGATTAATTTTTAATTAACTGCACCTGGACCAGAAAAAGAATAGACTTATGTGATATGGGTTCAAGTAAGCTGCCCACACTCCCCTTCTACCTACACTGCACATCCCCACTCTGTCAAAGCCAATAACAAACCAAGAATGCAACAACAGAGACAGAACTCTCAGCAGAATACAAGTGACAACTGTTGGGAATGGAGTCAGACAAACAGAGGGACAGTAGCTGCAAGGCTGTCAGGTGTGAGTGTGTGTGTGTTCCTTCTTTCTCTGATCTGGTTAGTTTTCAGTACAAAAGCAAATACAAATGCATTTAAAAACAACTGGTTTACAACATAAAATATGACAACTAACCTCGGTAACGTTGCCCCAGTCACTCGATGCTGAATGAAATTTGGAATGTATTGTGGCAATTCCACATTTGTAGCTAACCATTCTGAAGTCTGTTCAACAGTCCAGTTGTGAACCTGAGAGTAAACACAAAATAAAACAGTTCTTTAATACACAATACTGTACAGCCAGAAAGCAGGCATGGAAAGGTCTCATCCTTTAAGGTACACAGAGTAAGGTACCTTTACAGAAGTCTAAATGCTGCTCCAGACAGCGAGAAATTATGTTCTTCTCGCCCCACCCAAGATACATGCAGTCACAATGTATAGCATATCACAACCCTAACTACACATTTTATAGAACTTATTCTTTAAGTTTGCCATTCTGTCTCTTAGACACATAAAAGTTTCTCATTTATGTAGTATGAATTCTTGGACATAATAGAGTCAAATCTTAAAACATTTATTCATCCAACCCAGCTCACAATTCATGTAAATGATATTTAAGAATTCAGTTCCCACTTAACAGAAAACAGGGTCCTCATTACAAAACAAACTGGTTAAGGTTTTTAGAGAAATGAAAGCTGTTTGTCAGAATTATTTTAAACCCATAAATGCACTTTGTAAGCAAAATACAGGATTCTTTAATGACAAAACTGGTGCATATAGCAATCACCAAGCTGAACGGGGTTAACCGGTGTACACTTAAATTTCAATTGCATCATGAAAATATGAAACCAAGACAATGTTTTAATATAAGTCCATATATCTGACAAAATATGAAACTTGTTGGCAAGTCAATTAACACTTTACAGCCCATGGTAACTACATGTACCACCAAGCTTAACACTAAAAACGAGTCAGTATTTTGCACTGTTGCTCCCACAGTGTACTTGATATGCTCTGTATATGATTCTTAGAGTAAATAACCATTTTCCCTATATAACACCAACTCATCAGTCTCTTTGATGGAAGCTCTCTGTGAGAAACATACTGCCATTATATCTCATGCACATTTTCTTTTTCAGTCGATTTTTTACACCAGAATCTTTCCATCAATGCTGCATATGCATTTTTCTCTGAATACTACTCTTTTCAGAAGGCAGAGGGGTGTGAAAAATTGGAACCTTCAAACACAGTGATGCTCTTTTGGATATTAGGAACCACTGGACAGTGATACACTTTACCATTTCTTCTTCAAAGTTTCAAATTTGGTAGCTGATTCTTTTCAGATGATCACAGTAATCATACTTCTTATTTAATAAATCATGAACTTTCAAGAGGGAATAATTGTTCTTCTTTTATGTAATTTCAAAATACAGTCGTATACCACAAAGTTATACTACTCTGCTTCAGAGGATAAAATTACAAAGGGCCTTGACTATTTACAGTATCCAGCAACCCTTTCGTCCTATGTTACTGGATAAATCAGCTTTTACTGTATTTATCCAAAACAAAAATTATGATTTATCAGTGGTAAAAGTAATGTTAGACAAACATAAATTTGACCCTGTGCTTAATTAAGCATCATGCCATGAAGGTATAAGGTGGAGTGGATATATAGTGCCATGCTTTCTTCACTTAAACATTAGCTGGAGGTGTGTGGTTAATTTCATGCCTCATCCAACTGTAAATGGTGGATATTAGAATGTTATACTTAGTACGTACTTTAGTGTACCCAGAAACCTCAGACACAGACCTAACCATTTGTCACTAAGTGACAAATGGTTAGATCTGTCCTGTTTTTTTCTGTCAATACTCTCTATACCCTTTTCTCACTAGTTACATAACACTGTGTATGCACAATCTACAGATCCACGATACACAATATTTCCCTTTTTAATCATATTCATAACACTGGAAAACATACACATTCTGCTGTTGCTATATTAACCATTCAGTTATGTAAATTTACCCTGTAAAAAGTCTTCCTTCATGAAATAATATAATAAAAACTTAAAATTTACTGGTTATCAGAAAAAGTTAACTTGAGTTCCTGGTTTCTCTTCTACATTTCACATGTCACCAACCAATACTGCTACTCCCACCACAGATGCAGTTGGATCTCCAACTTCCACTCCCCCCCCTAAACCCCCAGCCTTTCACTTCTGCTTCTTTGGATACAATTGAAATCTGTCTGACTTACTTGCAAGCATTCTTCAACAACTGGAGAGTGTCTGTTTGTTTCATATTTTATTTTTATTTTCTGCTGGAAAACGGCATGCAAAATATGTAACTCCATTACTTTCTGGACTTAGTAACATGTTTCCAGTCTCTTAAATAGTGCAACTGTCATCTGCTACAACCAATCAGCACCTGGACATTCAGTGCTGGGTGCTGCCAGGCAATGGAATACTGGCATACAATGCACCTCAGCAAATGACTAATTAACCCACTAAATCCCTAATTATTTTTGAAGTAGATTTGTGTTGTTTTTATTAAATACACATAAGAAGGGCCACAAACAACAGAATCTAAGGACTTTTTTACATCTCATTTCCAAGATATCGGCCATCCTCAAAATAAACACTGGTTTACAGCATTAGTGTTACGGAATTCTCTATGGGCTGGATGGTCCGGGGATCAAATCCAAGAAGGGGCGAGATTTTCTGCACTCATCCAGACCGGCCCTTGGGCCCACCCAGCCTCCTATACAATGGTTACTGGGTTTTTCCCAGAGTTAAAGTGGCCAGGGCGTGGCCCTGACTAACCACCCCATCCAGCACCAAGGTTAAAAAATGAGAAGAGCTATGCATCTACTCCCCCTCTGGGCCTATGTGGCCTCTTCTAGGGTGAACCTTACCTTTATCTTTCATGATTTGGAACTGTTACCTGTTACGAGTAATCTCGAAGACCAGAAACATAATGTATAATGCTTTTTTATTTACCATGTTAATAATATAAAATTTCACTTGTAACACAGAGTAAAGCACTGAATGCACAGGGTCATATTACATGCAGTGCAGAATGGTCTTGGTTTTCCTTTTTATCAATAATGGCTGTATCTTCTTTGCTCCTTTCATTTTCATTATGATATGGCCTGCTCTGATGTGACTAGGACACATTGGAAAAAGGTCATCCTGCCTGCTTTAAGCTAGTGTAGAGTTTGAGATAGGGCACTTGGTGCAGCATGCTTGAAGTCTAGAAGGTCCAGTGTACCTGCTCCCTGTAATTTGCCCATATATGAACCGTTCAGTTACTATGGCCATATCTACCATCCTTCCAAATTAAGCGATGCCCACCTGTACCACAAACAGACCATAGTTTACAACCAAACATTTCTAGTTTCCCATGAGTGGACTGTCTGGGGCTGTTATGACCATAGGATTTGACAGTCATCTCATCTCATCTCTAGACAGATATTTCCCAAAAACTCCAAATTGTTGAAAAGCAGCATTCACCTTTTCAATGACAGGCGTGATTTTGAAACCATTATCATGTTTGTTTTCATTGGCCGTACTGTTGTCTTTAAAATGAATCATGGTCATTAGTTGTCTGTATTTATATTTGGGCATAACTGTCTGAGTGACAATGAATAAAGTCTCGTACTAAAGCTTTTCATTTTTATCAGTGGCTGGTTTCATTTTACTGACAGTTTAGTAGTGGTTGGGTGGGTTTTTGTGCAGTCACCAATCACTAGTTAAGCAAAATTCAAACAGAATTTACTCTTTGTCACTGTAACAGACATCGAAGTGAACTTATCATAATTACTCTAATTTCTAACAGCTTTTGTTGATCAGTAATCAACGCCAAGTGTTCCTAGTATATCCTGAATTTCAACTTTACCAATGGCATTGTTTGGGTCTTCTTCTTCTTCATCTGTCAAAGTGTCATGTCTGCTGAGCATACATCAACATGACCCTAATCTGCATATACTGTTTCCTCATAAGTAGGATTGTATGAAAGTCCACAATATCTGCGAGCGTAAGACCATGAATTTTTCCTGTAACAATGCGGCCTAAAAACCTATGTCTTACATTGCAAGATGATGCTGTATTATTCAGTACATTTCAGGATAACTGCCCGCACATATCTTATAATTACACTATTCTAAGTTATTGAACCTTCTCCCCACTAATATTATATTCTAAGAAAGGGGCAAAACTTTTTTGTTGTGGTCCTCTGCTGGTGTGGTAGCAAACAAACTAATTATAACCTTCCAAGTAGTAGTGGACCCAATCTGGAAAAGTCTGCATTATCATTATTCTCAATATTATTTCACAATCTAGCTTCCAGTTAAAAGAATGAAACAACAAATCACTCACACACTCTAATATATGATGGCCAGCATCCTATTTTGAGGACACCAAAATTCACATCAGTATAACATGTCTATGATCCATTTGAAGGAAATGTACACATGATATGTGGAAATAAAATGCCATCTAGATGAAACAGAGGATTTTATTGCAGATCTTATTGCTTGCTCAACATGTTTCAGGCATCACTATGCCCATCATCAGGAGCTCAAGAGTATTATACAGTGGTTGCTG
>JGI20166J26741_11585251_pt1 | contig 11822 bp, 3 predicted proteins | sample TergutCu122P5_FD_26741 | JGI IMG/M metagenome (IMG submission 26741) | reverse complement strand
CTGACGTGTATACAGAATTGGTTACTGCTGTGTCTACAGAACTGGTTACTGACGTGTATACAGAATTGGTTACTGCTGTGTCTACAGAACTGGTTACTGATGTGTCTACACTGGTTTTGTTAAATTTATCGGTCACATACAACGACAAATTTTCAACCTGTAGAGATATTTTCTAATTGCCGACTTAAAAAACATATACATTAGAACTCCATTTATCGGGACGCTGGTTACAGTACAGTACAGTATTATGGCTTCTAGACTTTAAATCAGGCGTGGTCGAAATTTTTAGACGCGGGTACATTCTGTAAATAGTAACAGCCAAACTTCGAACTGTCAGTGTAGAATATTTTCAAAGAAGAATCCAATTATCCAGATTTTCTGCATTTCCGGATTGCTTACCGTCCTAATTAATCCGGACAAGTGGAGTTCTACTGTATTTTACAAAATTTGAAGTAAACTTGTAATATATTGTCGCCGTCCGTTGAGGGCCTTATTTGTACTTACGATGCGCGGGGCAGGTCTTGGAGTAAAGTATCGAATGAATTAAAATCACAGACACATAGACGAACTTGTTAGTATGGTCTGTCCGTTATTACTCCTCGAAAAATCAATAATTACTAGCCACGTAGCACGGGAGATTGAAATCCTTGTTTAAAATTATATAAATATGACCATTTGATTCTTCCACTCCTGGCTAGTCCTTTGCATGTAGTCTCTTGTCTAATTACTAATGTCTAAGTTTCTGAACCCCCTTCGTCCTTCTACCCACCTTATTATCTAGAGTGACGACTTCGACATATTGCTCTCCAGTGCTCAGTTAGCCAACTTAAAAGACGGTCCACTTTCGTTGGAAGAACACTTCATTAAAAAAAAGAAAACTTTACAGAATTCTCTCACGTTGAACTGAATTACGTTTTTCGTGGGAACAAAATGTCCACCCGAAGCAAAACTGAGAAGTCACATGTGCCTGTTCTGAGGTTAAATCCATAAATTTGTCAAAGTACTTAAACGCCAAACTAAACTTCCAAAAGACCTGATTCTCAAAATATGTTTCAAAGCTGTCACGACCGGCCAGACATGAGTGAAACATGAGAGGGCTAAGGGTCAAATAATCCTTCCCCAGTTAGGGTGGGGGCAAAAAAATTAAAAGCTTCCCTTCCCCACTTAATAGGCTGGTTCAGCTGGAACTAATCCCAATCAATATTCGGCAACATTATACACAGCAAATTTCATGTTACTAGACAATAAACATTGCATATTATTGTTGCACTTTTTCACCATAATTTTGCCTGTTGTTTACTTAAGCGTGCAGCTTTTTCTCTCATATTGAAAGAAAAAAGAATGTAGCTTGAGGACGTTCGAGCATAGGGTGCTGGGGAAGATATTTGGGTCTGTGTGGGGAAGGTAACAAGGGGCTGGAAAAAACTGCGTGAGAATTCTGCATGGTCTGTGCTCCTAACCAAATATTTTTCGGGTAACCAAATCCTGAAGAATAAGATTAGCTTAGCATGTGGTAAGTATGAAGGACAAAGGAGGTGCCTACAGGGCTTTGGTGGGGGGATCTGAGGGAAAGAAACTATATATTTGGAAGATCTCGCATAGAAGGAATAGTGTTATTAATATGGACCTTACAACGGGTGGGAGGGAGTGGACCAGATTGATCTGGCTCAGAACTGTGACAGGTGGCGAGCTGTTCTACACACGGTAAGGAAACATCGAGTTCAATGAAATGCGGGGTTTTGACTAGCTGAGGAGTAAATTCGCTTCACAAAAGGACTTTGCTCCATGGAGGTACTTGTTTTGGTTGGTTGGTTATTTAGTTAGTTAGTTAGTTGGTTATGTTGTACATTTTCCTTAATCATGCATCCAGTAAATCGCACGAACAAATAAGGAAAATAGTATGGATTAAAATCTTTATTGATTTTTATCGATGGCAAACATTGTGACCATGGTGACGCTAGTAACAAAAGTAGTCATTAATATAATATGAAGTTCCTCAACTAATGAGCCTATCATTTTTGTCCATTTTAATCAAACTTGAGTTTTTTTCGATAGAATTTTAGACAAAACCCCTGAATATATAACTTCACGAAAATTGGTCCAGTGGGATCCGAGTTGTTACAGGAGGGCCGACAGACGGACAGACATGATAAAGCTAATAGTCGTCGCTTTACGAAACTTTGCAAAAGCGTCTAAAGCGGGATTTCACAAGTTTTCTCTGCAGAGTGAAATGTAAACTAAACTGGTTATATACGGAAACGAGAGCATCAAACATGAAGTAGAGTGGCGGGAACAGCAATTGAAGCTTGGGATGTCTGGCCGTTGATGCCAGATTGACACCACCTAAAGTACACTCTCCACGTTAAAATAAGGCCTAAGAATAATGAACAGAGCACAAAGAACAAGGACGCACAGAAAAACAAAATATTTTTATTTCTAGTCGGAAAGTGCAATTCAGAATGACCGACAATTCTAAGGCAAAGAACTGCGTAGGAAAGGTTGCTGTTTGTTTTACAACAAAGCCTAGGCCTCGCTGCCCAGTTCGCATAACTCGCAACGTTGCTTTCACGTCGAGCTTCAATTGCTGTGGTCAGGGATACTCTAACATTCACCTGCAACCAAAGCATACAGCGAATAGACAATGATCGACTAGCCAGAAAAGCAATAACCTAGAAATGTTGAGTGATAACCGGCGACTTACGGGGTAAGGAAAGTGGCTAAGAGTAGGGAAAAGGGAGGCGGAGGCGTAGGAAGGCCACAAGACGCGCATTTCTTAGGTAGCTTCCAACAAATGCAAAGGAAATTCAAGGGGCACTTCCTATGAAAGAGTGACGTGATCTGTGACGCCGGAACAGACATTTTTGTCTATGCCATAATGGGCCGGGGAAGGAATTGTAAAATAAGTGCTTATTTTTAAAATCTTGAAGTGACGTCAGACTGAATCTCTCTGCATCGTTACCGCCAGTGGAACTATTGTACTACTCCTAATGGCACATCGGACATGGAGCACTGGTTACATGATAATTCATAGAGAAAAAGCAAAGTACTCGGGAGAAAACCAGTCTCAGGGCCAATTCGCCGATACAGACTGCACTAGTACCGGAACAAAGCCTCCGTAATAAGAAGCTCGTGATTCAACATCCTGAGCTAATTTAAAGTGGCTTAATGTGTACTACCATCGCAAGCAGTAGAGTTAACCCTCGTTGTCCGTCTCTTAATTCCTTCTTGAAAACCGCTGTGATAGCGAAAAACCGGATAGCGGTACCGAGTTTGCTATTATTTTAAATGGAAAAAATAATAATGCGTTCCCAACCTATCCCAACACCCCCCCCCCCAACCAAGTTCCCTATATACTGTTAAAAACTTTTAAACGCATATAAAATGGTCCAGGAATATTTTTAAAAAAATTATGCATAATTTTAAACTTAAAAAAGACCAATTACCTAATTAGTAAGCACCGAATGGGTCAAAAATAGTTAATGTACTTACTGGTTAAACTGAAGAGTAAGGAAGAAGAGCGAGGTGAGGTGGAAGAGGAGGACCCAGCAGTCATGATTCTTCGATGGTAGGTGAAGAGGCAACTGAAGGGGGTTCTCACGAGCCCTAGATACAAAATTGTCACAATAGCGAGGATTTGAGGCGGATAACGAATTTTGGGGTATTAATGTCTGTGAGTCGCTGTAGCGAAAAATCGCACAGCGAGACGCCGTATAGCGAGGCTTAACTGAAGTTCACGACTTCGTCAAGGTGTGATTTTAGATGTTATCGAGAGTTAATTTTGAAAAAGTTCCATCTCCATATAAAATTTCGACTATAATACCAGGGGACCACAAATTTCTTAAAAAAAAAAAACCGGAAGCCAACTCTAAATTCTAGACGCCAGAAGGGTGACAGCTCCATATTGACGGTCTGAATTTCTGGGGCGACACGTGAACGTTACTCTTAATCTGACGCTGTCTGCTCGGTTCATGTGAACTGGAGAAAATTTGCAGTAATCATGCTGAAAACATTTGGCTCAAACACGTAATTCAGACGCCCGGGCGACTAGGCGACCGGGATTCGTGCATTCCTATCTAATACTATCAGAAGACATGACTGAGCAGAACTATATTTATCTCCTCCGAAAGCATATGCATTTCCAAAAGTAACATCACAGTTTGATATTTCTGCAATAGAAGGAATAGAAATGTCTACATAATGAGGAGCTTCATAATATGCAGCCTTCGCTTGCTACTAGAAACATTAATTAAGCAGAGTAACAAAAGCGAGAGATGAAACTTGCTTGCAGGAGATGATAAATTAATACACGATTACGTTAAAATAACCTGAACTACAGGGACCTTTTTCAATACCTAGTCCTGCAGAGGAGTATAATATTCAAACAGGTCTTAAGCAAATAAGATGATAATGTGGAGTCTCAAGTAATCTGTCTCACAGTAGAGACCAGTAGTTATATCTTACAAACACGGTCAGAAATGTTCGGTTACCGTAACAGGCAGCAAATTTCTTGATTGATCGAAATATTTAGTTGTTCCGTGGAATTAATTTTGCTGTAATAATGAAAACGCAAGTATAAATAAGACTAATGTTAGGTTTCGACCGTTTTGACACTAACTTCAAAGTGCAAACATTTTTGGATACAATGCGAGATTTGACGTCTGGCGATGGATAGTAACAAGGTTACTAACTTCGCATTGTGTTGTTTTGTTAAATCCTGTAGAATGAGGCAGCATATTCCTCCGAACTGTTGGTACCTATGTACCAAACTGTACGTCGTCATGCCCAAATGATTGATATCTTGATTGTGGGGACAATTTTATAGAGATCAGTACTCTTATCGGTTGTGAAGTGTCTTATTGTATCATATTACATAGAGGCTTCTAATTGATAGATGTTCAGTTGTTGATTCAGAAACTGGTGTAATTTTATAGTGGCTATACTACCAGCTGGATGTCCGAAAATTCGTGGTTTGTTTCCCGGTAATGGCAAGAAGCATATCTCTTCTCGAAAACTTCCAGCCTCCTTGCAATGTATAATGAAAGCTCATTTCCCGGACGTAAAGCGGCTGGGGAGTAATGCTGACAACTGCCTTTCATCTCATGCCCATGCGAAGAAACAGTGGGGCCATACCTTCACTCCCACATACACTTTCGTGGCAGTTATAAGGACAACATATCCCTTGTTTGTTATATGCGTACATTGAACCTACCTTACCGGCCAGCCTGCTGTATTTCACTGTGGAAATCAGCAGTCAGTTTTCTGTAGGCCTACTTTGTTTGAATAGCAGACTGCAAGACTGGTTCAGCTGCACCACGCAGGGTGCCATCGTCAGGACTGACGAGGTGACTAACTCCAGCAGCCGACCCATTTCGCCCATCGCTTCGGTTAAAAGTATAGAAAACAAAGCAGTTGCTGGTATCTGAATACAAAATCACACATTTCTGTTGAGAGTTACATTAAATATTACTGTCTTCTGAGATGTGACGCCGTGTAGTCTGGTTGATAGGTACGAATATGTCGGAAGAATCCGCGGCCTCAATCTCAGTAGAAACGTCAGCAGCAGATTCCTCCAAACGCTGAAATCCACCTAAAAATTAACACGACATCACACGTTAGAAGGCAGTAAATTTTGTAATCATCGCCAGCGCCATTATAGCCTCTGACCTTGTTATGTCTCATCTCTTTCCCTTACAACCAATAGATTTATCCACTAACACAGTATCATGAAGATTAACCGCAATTACGAAATGGAAGGGTTCGCTGTGTGCCAGTTGAACGAACTCTCCGGCGACCACGCGTTGTACTGCATGGTTCACCAAGCATGCAAGTGTCCACAGAGGGATGCATCAAATCACCCATCCTTAAAGTCACTCCAGTCCAAATTTAAATGTGGCGTCAGGCTTCACCTGTATTAGTTGTTCAGAGATTCCGGTCTCCTGAGATGTTACAGCTGTGTCGAATTGTAAGCGGTTACCGAAGTTTTGAAGAATCGTGACGCCACCATATTCAGGATGAAATGGTACTGCTTTACCTTGAAGATGAAGGCACTGCTGTCCCTGACATGTAGGTATTTATTAACAGTCGACACTGCGTATTGTCCCGGAAAACTTCTCAGAAAAATTGTACAAAGAGACACGGTGCTCAGTGCAATCCAGTGCCTAACAATTGCCCAGATCCTCTGTCGGAGTCAGGTCGACGTGGAATTTGTTCTGTAGTCTTCAGGGTATCTGACAGTCCTGAGTTCAAGTCGCTTAGGTTCTAAAATGTGCATAAAATGTAAAGTTAACCATAGAACAGGACATGAAGGCCCAGAGGGGCAGTACAGTTTTCCTCTACACTCTACAACTCGGCACTGAATTGGGGTGCGTGGTCAACGCCACACACCGGCCGCTTTACCCCCGGGAAAGAGACCTGGTATTCATTTTACAAGAGTCTGGCTGGGCCCAGAGCCGGTCTGGTCGGATGTGAAAAATCTCGCCCGGGCCGTCCGGCTCGTAGCGAGCCGCTTTACCAACTTCGCTGTCGCGACCCAATTTAACATGTCTATACTAAATGCAATTCCCTTCTTTCCTCACAAACATCTTACACTTTGGCACTAAACAGAGGTAAGTGCTTAGCATCACGCTCTGGCCGATTTGCGTTCAAGAAATCATCTCCCGGTACCCACCGAATAAGTGGCCAGGTGGGCCCGAGGGACGGTCTGTCTACCTGCGGTTATCAGGTTGTCCACATTTTGCAGCCTAGTCAGGACATTGGCTGAGCTTACCGGTAATTACTGACAGAATCTCTCGCAAATGACTCTAAATATGCCACGTGTTTAACTACAGATAACTATAAGACATCCAGCACGCTTTCTTCTGGACACACAACACCTGATATGATGAAGTTCATTATATTACCGTTGAAATGTTTACTTTGTAGTGCGAACTTAATGTGGCAAAACTTTCATACAGGTTTCAAAACATAAACACATATGTGTTACAAGTCACGCAGTTTAAAGGTCAGCGTGAGCAACACGTCACAATACTGCAGTAATGAAGAATCATGAAAGGTACAAATATCCTACATAAATCTGACATGTTGATCTTAACGGTTGCCGACAGCTGTCACTCGCGGCACTGTTATAAGTTACACTTCGCGAAACAGTAAATGTTTAAGAAATTAATGACGGCAGTAATAAACGACCTGCTGATTACAGCGATCGGCCGGCCTTATAGTTGTAATGTCTTCTACAGGTCGAATATGCAAATCGTGTATTCAAATCCTACTAGAAACGTGATTTTTTTTGTATGTTTTGTCTCATTTATATAAAGGCTGTACTTGAGGGCGATGATACCTCCATAAAGTTCTACGAAACATCCATAAGCAATACTCAGAATTCCGGAAAAGAAGAATGCCTGGCCCATTGGGTCGTCGCGCCAAAACATACCTTATTTAATTCCTATTGAAATTATTACAACAGTTCTGAAAAGTCATTTATTAACACTACTTCCTTTTTACTTACAAGACGCAATTCAAATATGGATACTATAGTGTGGTTCTTAAAGAGTGCAGCCGTGAAGCGATATTTGCGTTATGGCTCCATCTGACTTGACGGGAAGATCTGCAAATGTCGTCGGAGTCTGCGCTTACGAAAAAAAGAAGGTTCGATATAGAGTCCCGCGAATTTAGTTGCAAGTTCGGTATCATGCAGATAACATTATGAACATCTGATCACTGAAAAATAATGTTCTTCAGTGCTCTGTCTTTACAGGGATTCATAAGCCTGGAAAGCCGTGCCCCAGTCGAGCACAAACACTGCTTCTAGTCTCAGTGTTTTACAGTGTTCATTTATTGACGATAAAAGCCGATAATTTCAAAGATAACCTCTACAAAGACAACATACTGCGAAGAGTCACATTTTTCCTTTTTTTTTTTAACAATCGACGTCTGCAAAATATTTTAAAGAAACTGCAGATCTTCATGAGTGTGAATCTATATTCTTTGTAGCAAGCCAACACCTTTGCACGGTAGACGTTTCTTTCTTAGAAATTCGATTAAGTTCAATTACAAATGCATATAAAACAGGGGTTATTTTGAAATATCCTACACGGTTTCGTAACACAGATGTCTTAAACTTCACCTAAATCTTCACCGTCCTGAAAATCTCAAATCTTCTTCTTCGTATAGTGCTACAGCCCTTTCAGTTTGCCCTTGGCTTCCCTTACAATTGACGCCCATTCCTCTCTATCCAACGCTTTCGTTCTCCATCGTTTCACACCGAGCTTCCTTAAATCGTCTTCCACATCTTTTATCCACCTCAGTCTGGGTCGTCCTCTACCTCCCTAAATCTGTCCGGCATCTTTTACATGGTTTCTGAACAATTTTTCCAGGATGGGGTTGTCAGCCCCATGCCCAACCCCCAGCTATCCTGGAGGACCGATGTTTCCTGTCGGGGTTGTCTCCCTTAGCTGACCAGTCCCAATTTTAAAGCGTCAGGAACTCGCTTTTCGCCCTTACATGACTTAGTCTTATAAACGTTGCTCAGGAGAAAATCTCAAATCCCTTGCATTAAAAGATTTTTTTTCTGTTTTATCAAACTTTCTTATCACAATTTTTCTATGATCTATTAGAACAGAATCCCTGTACAATTTCCTTCCGACATTACCTATCTTGCACTGTTCATGTCTCCGTTGTTCGTTCCGAAGGACCGACACTCCACTGTCTTCAAGTCCCTGTGCTAATATTTCACGTGAACTGTTGCATATTTTTGACATCCAACATTTCTAAAGGCGTGACTATGAAGATCACCGTCTCCGTAGTGTGTTTGTTTGACAGCAGCCTACCAAATACATGGAGGAACCTGCTGTCCTTTCTTCAAGTAAAAACGTTCCTTGAACATGCAAGTAGCAGGCACCTCCAAATCTATCAGATTACACCGTTCCATTTCCACAGGACTGTAATATCCTTTAATTTTCGTACACTTTATTCTTCTGTTAAAGATGAAGCCATCCCTGTACAGGCCTATTACAGGGTCTGAGGGTTCCAGGGGGTTGAGGCTCCCACATTTCAAGACAATCTGCAAATTCAGGTGGTAAGTTTGCCAACCCTAAGCACCGGCTGCCTTTACACCCCGGGAAATATACCTGATACTCATTTATTTAAGAGGTTGAGTCGCCCTAGGGCCATAGTGCGCCCGGGAGTACTAAGTCACAGAAAAATTCAATGACACCATCAGGAATCGAACCCGCGACATTCCGGCTTGTAGCGCGGTGCCTCAACTAACTTCGCCACCGCGTCAGTCAGCTTTCCTAATTGTTCGTACATGCAAAGGTAACCATTTTCTTTCATAGCCATACACCAGCCTTTTCAGTGTACGATTTCCTGCATATTACCACCTGTGTGCGTCGACCGTTTAGAATACGCATCGCGAGTCTCTGCTCGTGTTTGATATTAATTCTTGTATTTTCTTTATATTTCAGCCCCAATAACCTGCAGTTTGCCCCATATAGTTATGATTACCATCTAGGCCTATCATCCTGTTTACTGCTGTGTTGTTACGAGTACACTCTCTTTCGCAATAAGTTTTTAGAATGTTATTTGTTCTAAAAGCTTTATTTCCATCATAATTTATAAACAGTAAAATTACCCTTCTTAGTCGCATTTTTTGAGTGAACGTTATCAGGTTCTAATTATGGAGGCTTAGAATGACTTCATTTATTAGTTGTTTACTTCTTATCATCCTACTGTTGAGAATTCGATAAATGTCTCTTCCCATACCCTGTAATTGTGCCTAGCCACAATGCTGCTCGTTCAACGACCCGGACACAGCAGTTGTTCGAAGCTTTGGGTTCTACTTGTTAAAAAAAACTGAATATTTTAGCATAAAAAGAGTCAAAACTGTACTGCCTAAATGAAAGCCATTTAATTAGAATTAAGAAAAGGACCATACAGCAATAGCGGAAACGGAATGAATCAGGACTGCCAAGTACGAAACCTTCAGTCGTAACACCATTGTAAATATGACATGAGAATTTGTACATCTTAATAACAATGGGTGTGTGTGTAAGCAGTGGTGGAAGAATTAAATTAGAAAAGGATGAAACAATAACGGAAAGAACTCATGTTTTATTTATTTAGATTAAAAACTTACAAAAAAAAAGTAAAGTAAATGGCGTAATTACAAGACACCGTTTCACACATGTAACAGTTCATACAAAACTAATCCTGTCTAATTTCACACAAAGACAAAGTCTTCATTGTCGTACTGTGAACTTGGTTACTAAAACAAAAAGAATCCCAGGATTTATGGCTAACATAAATGTATCTGTCACATTACAACTAGGCCGATGGAGAAACAAGGACAATCTAGGATTTACAAAAACAGACCTTAAAGACACAATGTTACAAAACTCAAGCGTCGTTTGCAATTTTTGCCACAACTGACCTTACCGAAACTTGCCCATTTCTGTACAATCACTCACACTGCATACAGAACCTAGTATCCTTCCATTTTATTACACAGGCCCTACGTTTCTTATCGAAGAAAGCTTCGCATAAAAAATTAAGGACCTAAATACGGCCCACATTTCACACTTTCTGTACGCATTTTGATTGTTTACGGATTATTCACCAAAACTCTTAAGAACTCTGATTGCACAGCACTGAGTAACAAGGTAAAGGTAAAGGTAAAGTCTGCCCTAGAACAGGCCACGATGGCCCAGAGGGTGCTAGAGGTATAGCTCTACTCTTTCTTTAACCTCGGCGCTAGTTCAGAGTGGGTGGTGAACGCCATGACCCTGCCGCGTTACCCCCGACGAAAGACCCGGTACTCACTGTATAGGAGACTGGGTGGGCCGTACGGCCTGTCAGGATGGGTGCGGAAAATCTCGCCCCCCACCGGCATCCGATCCCCGCACCGTCCGGCCCGTACCGAGTCGCTGTCCCGGCCCACATAACATCGAGTGGTGTTATGATAACTGAATAATGAACGGGGAAGGTTGGGGAAGGAAGCGTTTGTGGCATGATGAAATGTACTACCCCGGAATTTCCTTGCAAGGGCTAAGGAAGGCACAACAAGCCGTAGACAGGATAGCGGTGTCTCGGACGAGATTCGAACAATAAATTCCTTCAGCACAAGACAGAAATGTTACCGACTGAACCAAGCTGGTCGAGCAAGTGTTCGTGGTTTGAGCTGTTATTAGGAATAATTACGTTTGGTTTAACGGAGGGTGGCAGACTGAGCCTGCCGATGCAAGCCAAAATAAAACAACCCAAAGCCTTCTGTTACATATTACCTCCACCCTTCCCAATATCAAAGTAAATCGAAGCCGATTAACAGTTCTGAATACACACGAATGGCGGACAGCTGGACAGACGGACACTACAGCCCTACAATGCACTCACTGTAGGCGTCTTGTGCACAAACGCATATGCAAATTATTCCTACATATTTGTCCACGTACATATACAATGCAGAGTATTCATTTTAACCTTTCAAAGCCTAGCGGTTTCTTTACGTACCACAAGGTTTAACATTCAAAAATTCTACATGGTGCTCGCTTTGCTTTGAGTGTTTTGTGCGGATCTGAGAACAGACAGCGACTTTTGCTTTCTACTCGTACATCACTAACACATTAGTTTTTATAACTGTGGTGGAGAGTGTTTACTGCGCGGTACGGCCTGATTCCTTATACGTAGGTAATTCAATAAGTAAGTTACAAATCCAAGTTACGACCCACGTTTTTTTAATTAAGTGCGGGAAACTGTCACCGCTAGATGGCAGCACTATCTAGTTTCATTGTGACGCGCAATGATCGGTATGCGCATGACTGTAAAGACGG
>JGI20166J26741_11585140_pt1 | contig 11824 bp, 6 predicted proteins | sample TergutCu122P5_FD_26741 | JGI IMG/M metagenome (IMG submission 26741) | reverse complement strand
GCATTGAGCAAATGTTAGTGCTAAAACAACTGGTCTGAGAAATTCACAGTCCTTCATTTTAATGTCAAAATGAATACCGCACAGAGCTTTATGTTCATTCCACATACACTTATCAGCCAGAATAACATAGTTGTTACAGCTGGATGATCCAGGGTTGGACCCCATGTGAGGGCAAGAGATTTTCTCCTCTCCATACATGTCAAGATTTCCCTGTGGCCTGCCCAGCCTGTACAATGGGTAATGGGGCTCTTTCCCTGCTGTAAAGCAGTCAGGGCATGGCATTGACTACCCACCCCTGCCTTGCAGTGAGATTGAGTGGGTGGAGCTGTACCTCTTCCTCCCTGCACTGGCACATTACATGGTGACCTTTACATTTGTGTATCTTTACCTTTACTACTTATGCTTAAGCACAGCGACATCTTATATGTCATTATGTCAAATGTTCTGTCTTCATGTTGTGATGGGAAGAAGATGAATTAGGAAAAGAACTGCCTAGGAAGTACAGATAACATAACAAAGTGCTCAGGAAATGGTGAAGTGCCATTTGAATATAAGGCTGGGTGGGCAGTGGATCCAGTCTCTATGTTTTGGAGAAGAGATTAATATCTTGCACCTGCCAGGATACCATGGTTACTCAGAAATGCAGCCCAGAGCTTAGTAATGCTAAGTCAGGTATTGTGAAGGCAGGTTGTGAGGAAGGGGAGATCATGAAACTGCCTTAGGACAGTGCTGAGTGATGGACTTTGAGGTTGATTGTGCTGAACCTGCGGACCTTGCTATCAGATTTTTATCTGCATTTTGCATGTGATTGCTAAACAACTGTGTGCCCTATTTATATATTTATATATACTTTACATTCAGCTAATCAGCAGTTTGCCTTTTGAAATTGACATGTTAACTAGGTATTATATAGTTTTTGTGAATATTTTTTAACAAATGTGTTGAGTCAAGAGTTGCTGCGAGTCCTAATTGTTCAGTTTTCTTTGTGGTTGGTTGTATGATGCTATCAGTTTTGAAGATTGGGTGGCATCAGTAGTGGAATAATTTGTGTATGATGAATTCGGAAAAGATGTGTAAGGCAGTGTTCATGGTCCATTCATCTGTGTGGTGGGACTGAGAAATAACGTGGAAAATCCAAGGATAGTTGGTGTTCAGCCAAGTTTTGAACTGGGTGTGTCACAAATATGAAGCGTGAAGTGTTTAATGTGGCTTTGCCATACGTGGGTAGTTGGTCGTTAGAATTGGGATGACTCTGGAATCGTGACATTGAGATTGAGGAAATTTTTAAGGATCATTGACCTCACTATTACATTTTTTTAGTAATTTTAGTGTGGTTTGGTGTTATGTCTGTTTGGCTTAAGGTTCGCAGATATGGGTGAGCTATTCGTACTTGTAATAATGTTCTTGTAATGGCACAAAGTGAAGTGACTGTTTTATTACAGGTAGCAGATTGTATTTGCCTTATGTCATTGGGACATTTAGATGCAATTCCAGTTGATACTCACATCTATCAGATAGCAGTTCAGCGCTATTTACCTCATCTCAGAGGCCGCAAGACCGTCACAGATAAAATTTACAATGAGATAGGAGATCACTTCCGATCATTGTATGGTTCTTTGGCTGGTTGGGCACATACGGTATGTACAATAGCTGTCTGAAACTGTACCCCTCATCTTTAGCATAATAAACTCGGTAACAGTTCCCTGTACCTTACCTAATTCACAAAGAGAAAATTTTGACCTGGGAGGGATTGCAAACAGTTGAACGTGAGAGGGAAGACAGTACCTGGCAAGACATGTTCTGTATACCAAAAGAGAAACCTGTACGCTGTGCAATGGTGTAAGCTATAAAGATGAGCTCAGTCTTAGAAAAGAAAAGTGGTTGTGAAGTTTACTGTTTTACTGGAAGAAACATACGAATGTTTTTCACTTCAAGAATACTGTTATAAGCACAGCAAGACATGTCCTCAGGTTGTGGACGGATGAACTGCCTCCAATATGGAGGGTAGCTGTGAATACATTGAATAAGCAGTCGTGGACAGCCGACAGTGGGTGGTCCTCCATCTTGGGGGTTGGGTGAGGTGCTAACAACTCCTTACTATAAAAACTGGCCTTGTTATGAAATGGATATGGTTGCCTTGGAATGTAGGCTGAGGGGTATTTTAGAATAGGGTGCTGAGGAAAATATGTGGGCCTAAGAGGGATAAGGGAACAGGGGAGTGGAGAAAATTATGTAACGAGGAGCTTATTGATACATACTCCTCACCAAATATTATTCAGGTGATCAAATTTAAAAGAATGAGATGGGCGGGGCATGTAGCATGCATGGAGGCTAGGAGAGATGCATACAAGGTTTTGGTGGGGAAAACTGAGGGAAGTTGATCACTCGGAAGACCCAGGCATAGATGGGAGGATAATATTAAGATGGGTCTTCAGGGAAGTGGGTTGGGGAGGGGTCATGGACTAGATTGATCTGGCTCAGGATAGGGACAGGTGACGGGCTCTTGTAAACACAGTAATGAATCTTCGGGTTCCACAAAATGCGAGGAATTTCTTGACTAGCTGAGAACCTGTTAGCTTTTCAAGAAGGATTCTGCTTCGTGGAGTGTGTAAGTAAGTAAGGTATAACAGCTCAATCATCTAGATCTACAGTACATAGTTACCTTTCTTTACATTTGAAGTGATTATTTACTAGCATTGTGCCCACACAGAATATTACTCTTTGTTTTCTCCAACGTCCAAGCAGCAGTGCTACAATTGAGTAACTTGCATTGCCTTAGTGAGATGGGCATTGTGTATATGGGGTTCCAACATAGCTCAGCAGACATGCTTGTTTGGTTTTACCCCAGCATTAACCCTACTTCCCATTTCACAAGTTTGTGCATCTTCCATGTTATTGTTGAATGTATGAAAGGTTAAAAAAATGGTGGTGGGGGGGGGGTTACACTGCCATAATGCTCATGCCAAGTTTTATTGAAACAGGCCCCCTCCCCACCACATACACACACACACACACACACACACGTGCTTTCACAGGTCCTGTAAGCCTCCTTTTTAGTGATGTTCACATTTCTTTGGAGTTCCTGTTCAATAAAATTGCTATCTGTCACTACACATGCAATAACTGAACTGCTGAACACATCATCACAGAATTTTCTGCTGGGAATGTGCAGAGAAATTGTTGATCCATTTCAGTTTTCAGTATCAAATCACATGAACATAATGGACAATTTATATGAAGACCTACTTGCAATTTTGCATGTGTCTGGTATCAGCCTACCCATCATTCTTATTAAAAACAGTAGTAATAAACATTGCAGTTGTGCGTGTGTGTTTTAAAATTAATAGGTACATAGTACTAATGCAGTTAGGTAAATTATATGTGCCTCATTTGCAATTTTAGTGTCAAGCATGCAAGAATTTGTCTACAAGCACTATCAAAAGAACCTGCTATAACACATTCTTGCATATAAGACTATGGTACTGTGAAGCCCCCACCTTATGCTTCAACATGACAGGAAGACAGCTGTTTAGTTAATGCAAATACCAGTTTGTTTTAACAGAAGCTATACTTGTGAAAGTGTAGTTGACTACTGTCCATGTAAGTACTGAAGGCAGATTGTAGCTTCCAGTACTTCATCTGCCAGTTTAACTAATTGGTATGAAGTTCCATCCCTCATACTTCGCCATCATATGCTTTCATTACAGAGGTGTATGGTATGTCAATGGGATAGGATGCTTATTGATAGTTTCTCAGTTTCCTAACTGCATTCCTGCATTCACATATGCACATCAGTTGATCGTATCCTGATCCAATTGAATCCAGTCAGTGCCCTATTCCTGTTATACATTCTGTAATAAAAACACACACTTCTGCCTCTTCCATTAAAGCAACTGTAATAGTTTAGCTTATTATTTGAATTACATTAATCAATGTGCCTAGCTGTAATTTCTTTCTGTTTTCAGATTCTGTTCTGTGCTGACTTAAAAATGTTCCAGGAGAGTCCTGTTAAACATAAGCTGGCCATACAGGACATAACCGCGCTAAAGAAAAAGTCAAAACAGGAGCTGTAATGCCATTATGGCCTACCAAACTGCCTGATATTTATTGGATTTTAGTTTCCTAACTTTTTATATAACAGTATTTAAAATAAAGCCTGGAAAAGGAAATTACATAACTTATTGTTGTGCTAAATGTAATCTTTTGACCTTCTCAAATCTCATTTCTTTTCTCCAGATGAGAGACTGAGAGACCACACCCATACAAAATGACAGAGAATGTTACAGTCTCAAATGGTTAATTTGTTTCTGGTAGAATAATCTTGATGCAAGTCTTTATGTGTATTGTACAATAGGCAATTACTATTCATTGTTATATTTCACTACCATTGTCATTATGAATGTTAGTATTTGATGCAGAATCATCAAATACCTTTAAGGTCTCTCCTGATCTTCAATTGTTTCAATGTATGTTGCGCAGAGAGGACATGATGGCTAGAACTTAACAGTTTAGAAAACTGAGAAATTACCACCCATTGACCTGTAAAGCTTTACTGGTAGAAAAATCATAGCCTGTGAGTTAATCCATAGAGTCAAAACAATATTCTTTGCCTGTACTAAAACTCAGAATATCCAGTGACCAGTTTCATTCCAAAGTAGGAATCATCACCAGTCTGATGAAATGAAAATGTTTGCCATAACGCAGTGCTTTCCCTTTCTCATCTGGCTTTAATCCAAGAAATTTTCTGAAGATTTACTTGTGGGATCAGGTCCGGACTAAGTGGTGGGTCGATGGCCAGCTGTTGGAGGCACTAACCTATAGGAGGCATCAAGATGTCACTGGAGTAATTGGAATTTCCCCCAAAATTATCTACACTTTGGGCATGTGCCCTTTCCCTAGTCCAAAACATTTTAAAGAATATTGGTTTTAAGGGGCATCAAATTATTAGCCTGCCCAGGGTGACAACATGTCTTAGGTTGGCTCTCTGTGGGATTATCCTCTTTATTTCCCCAGCAACCTTTGTGCTCTAAGAATGGTTTGTGGTTGTCTGTGAGAACTGTAAAATGTGAATAAGTTTTTTAATTAATGAAAGCACATGGTGTCTTCTGGGGTGTAACGCCGTGTAGTATGGTAGAAATTCATGTTCAAAATCAGTAAATTTCTGTCAGACTACACAGTGTCACATCCCACAAGACAATTCTTTATAATTACTGTGATGAGAACTGCTGCTGATCACAACGCATACAGGGGACTTCCAGTGGCAAGGAGTTCTAAATGTTTAAACTGCAATCAGTTGAAGAGTTTGGGAGTAAATAATGGTGAAACTATATGAGAGTGTATTGTGCTTGTTTTCTCCCCTTTATGAGACAAACTGCCAAGATAGTATTTTGGAATATGTCTTGCTATGGGATTATTACATGCAAATCATTTCATTTAAAATTATGTTGCTGGTATATTGATGTAGGGCCTACTATGATCATAAGTTCCTTCAGTTACTTGTCATGCAAGATGGTTGGTAACCCCTGGAATACCCAAAATTAATATTTTTTTCCACCACATGGAGGGATGTCAGCATATTGCACAACTTTGAAATTGAAATAGAGATGGAGATGAGAAGGATGAGATTCTGTGTTGCAAAGACACAAGGTACCCATGTTTTAAGATACAAAGTTTTGACGAAGGTATGAGAGACAAAAATTATTACATACCAAATCACTGAGATGCTGTGATGAGAAAAGACATTGAGTACACATCTTGGGAAGACTTTGTGACAGGAATGAAGACAAGCAGCACAACATAAATTATTCTCACTGGAGCTGTTGAAGAGGTATGCCCCAGTATCTTTTTTATACTGCCACTTCACTGACTGCAGTTACCCACTAGTAAGTTCCTGATAATGTAACACACATTTTGGTGCCAAACACACACACACACACAGACGCACTGTATAATGGTAACTTCATTATGCCCCAAAATTAGTTCACCTCATGCAAAGAAGTCTCTGCATTAGTGTTCCTGAATTGTGAAGTTTTAAGTTGCTGAATGTGTGTTTAGGATATACAGAGCCTTCCTTTGCTTTAAATAGAAGTAGTTGCAGCAATAATAAAATAAACTACAATAGAGCTACTGTCTGAAGATAAACATAGTTTAGCAGTGTGACTAAAAACGGTGTTCGGAGTGTCGGTGTTCTCACCAATCGAAAAATTTAAAATTAATTCTGAACCAATACGGAACTGAGTTGAATTTCGCGCTGCACGTCAGAGCGCGGTGACAGCCACTGTGCTGCTCAGGGTCACGATCAGGGTAGCCAACGCGATGTTTCATTTACGCAGTTCTGGAAACATCGTTTGTGACAGTCTATCAAAATGGCGCTGAAAGCATTGGTTGGGCAGAGTAAGTTCCTATATTATTCATTTATCTGTTTGGTAACACTTGAGTTTTTCTGCATGGTAGTTATAACTTAATCATAAGAATTTCATGTTTATAAGAATGTGCATATTTCCTGATGCATTTCATTGTCTGATGAAGTTGGTGGAATTGCACAAGAGGGTGTGTTATTCGATGTTGATCTGTAGTATACCGAATCCCTAGATTGCACATCAAACACCCTGGTACCAACGGTAATTTTTGGCGATAACTGCCCAAGGGAAGTACCTACAACTGTTGTACTATTATTCGAATTACATTATCCGAAGAACACATGATAAGTGCGATACAGTATGTCAACCGTTATTTGACGCAAAGTTCATGCCTTTTCTGTAAAATAGAGAGGTGACGGCGAAGTTGCCCTTGTGCTGCATGAAGCACGACGTCTTAACGCATTCTTAACCTCGGCATTGCTGAGGGTTGAGTGTATTCAGGTCCAGGCCTCACCACGTCTAATCGCATATAGGGGAGTGGTGGTACAGATCCGCTCATTCTCCGTCTCGGCAGTGGTGGGAGTTAAGTGATAAGCTTTAACCCCCCGGCCCCGAAGATAAACGGAAATGCTTTATAGTTTATTGGTGGTGTCTGGCCATTAATAAGTTACATCTGCATGTGTTACGTGCATATGTAAAGTGATGCTGGGTCAGATTCTCGTCTGATTTGTAAAATGAAAATACATACTGTTGCTTCGTAATGCACTTTCATTGTCCAGTTTTGTGAATATGTATCGTGGTACAAATCGCATTTTTACGCATTTTTCACGATAAGGTATTTGCATCCTTACAGTGAAAATAGTTTCACTTCATGTGTAATATAATGCATGTTTTCATGGAATGAATTACAACAATGAAATTTCAGGTGTCACTTAATAGTTTTGATATAGTAAAGCGTACTTTTTTCAAGTTAACCATACAGAGTATTTTGTACAAAAATAATTTCTTCGCATATCGTAAGAGTTTGGAAAATAATGCTGGTACTAATTTCATGCGGCACGTTACCTTTGCCGTTATTGTCGCACGTGTCGTTTTAACGGTGTGTTGTGCTAACTGAAATCTAAGCGAAAAGCGGTTGTTTTACTAATTTTGGACGAGTTGCACTGATTAGTGTGGATTGTTTTACGACTGTCTTGAATTTGCCAGGGCTAGTGACGCGATGCGGGTTGCCTAACCCGTTTAGAAGATCGATATACGTCAGGAGCAGCGGTTGGCAACTAGCCAGATAGCGCGAAGTGACGTCATTCGTACGTTACCATAGTGATCAATAACAAATACTGTGTGTATGGTCCAGTAGAGGAATGACGCAGTTATTTATAGATAACTGGAAGTTAAATGTCACCAACATGCTGTTAAACAGATGGCCATGCTTCGCTGAAACTTTAACAGATACGCAAAAGATGAAAGGGGGAAAAAAGTCTTACCTCCCTTTGTCCTGTATCTTTTTTTGTATAGCACAGTACTTGAATAAAATGCATGTGAAAACTCCATATAAAAATTTCACACCAGTTGAATTTGTTTTAGAAAATTAAATGGAAGAGTATGAGATGATGCTGTATTTAGTGCAGTATTCAAACCATCTATGTACATTAATTTAAATGTATGTATATATAAACCATCTATTTCATGGAAGGATGGCAATGTCTTCTTTACCTTGGTGTATGAAGGTCAAAATTTGTTGAAAAGTGTGGGACGGGAAGGTAACCTTAGCTGTCTCTGCCAACAGGCTGCACTCCTCTCTACAGTATTATTTCTGTGCACTTAAACCTCCTCTTTTGTAAAGTCACACCAAGTAAAACACCAGGTTTGTGATTGAAGTCACACCCTGGAATCAAGTGAATGGAAAGTCAGCTGATTAGTGTATATGCACAAACATGTTGTGATTTCCACTTCAGTGATTACAGTTTTGTTTTATATTGTACTACGTTTAGAATATGGAGCAGTGTAAAGAGTATGCTCTAAAATTAATTGAACAGTTGCATATTAATGAAACATTTTCAAAAAATGCATCGGAGCAATATTGTTGATACAGTAGTTACATAATTGTTTAAGTGAACAAGGTGTTATTGCTTTCTCTTTTGTGGATATTATTTAACTTGATTATGAATAACAGTTCCCTTATTACCCTTCATTTCCTGCCACTCCCAACAGGTAAACATATTAATAACAAAATAAGGTACAGTTAAACCATGACATTGTGCCACTACCTGTTCACTGCAGTTTGTGGCGGAATACCAAAGGTGGCTGTAAATCAAAAGTTTGTATCACAGGGAATTACAGTACACAGATTTTTTTTTTGTGGTGATAAGTGATTATGGTGCTGTATGGGGGTTTGACTGGACATGTCATAGTTCAGTTTCATGTGCTCCCTTTTATTATGAGAAGAGCAGTTTTTGAGGTTTTTGCATGTGCTTTCAGTCACTGATTGGTTTAAAAATATTTCAGAAATTATTGAATTATACACGTTCACTGTAGAAGTTCAAGTGACTGCCGTCTCTTATTGACGGGAGGAATTGAGTATGAGACACTGGTATGACTCTTGTCCAGTTTTTTGAGTTTTTAGGCTTTCAGAGAGGTTTCTGGTCTGGTAAGTGGTGCCAGATGACTGGCAAATTTTGCAACCAACACACTGTCTTGATATATCGGACACCATCCGGTGACACTGCTTTACATCTTAGAGGAATAGGGGCCTCATCCTACCCCATCTTATTTTCTGAACAGACTATTAATATTCAGCTGTTGAACAAATTACTTATTGGTTTCAGACTGTTTATCACAAAATTCTAGTTCAATCCAGGTCTAAACAATGTCCTATAAATCCATTTGTTGTTTTTGTTTGCCAGGAGGCTTCATTCATGAGGCTTCCCAACCACGGTCTGTGTACATTTAATGTTCCGCAACTGAATTGTATAGATGCAACCCTTCAAGAAATGTCACTTAATTTAACTAGACAGCTATATGATGGAGTCTGACAAAACTTACATTATGCAGTTTGTTAATCTTACATTTCATAAACAACATGTAACAGCGGTATGCTAATTAATGTACCTTCTGGTGTATGACGCCATGTTGTCTTATACGTGGTTGCTGATGTTTCAGATAAACATACTGCCAGCAGGTTTAGGGTAATTTGTATTCTGAAGATAAAGGCAGTATGTTCATCAGAAATGTTGCTAATCACCTACCAGACTGCATGGTATTGTAATCAGAAGACCATGGTAAGAATATTCACTGTTGTGAAACCATGAAACATCGTTACTGCTCTAACCATTCAGTTGAAGTCAGCTGTGAATGACCACAGTATTACCATTTCAGTCAAGAGAGAACTATACTGAGATGTGCACCACCACCACCACACACACACACACACACACACACACACACATATGCACGCATGCACATGGGGGGGAGAGAGATTTATCAGTCTGACCCACATCGCTAGCATTACAGGAACATTGGCAATGAGTAATGTAATGGTGAGGAGGCTTGTCAAACGACAGACATTAGCGCAATTGGTCAAGGCATTGTATAAGTGATTTACGGCAATGCGTTCTGAAGGAAAACTAGGCCTGTCATAATTGAAAAGTTAAGTCTTTTTGTGATTAAATAAAAGTAACTGACAAGTGCACATATTGCAACAGGTGGCCGTAAAATTTAGGTACTGTCTGATAATCTGGAACGTTTGATAGTTAGGCATCTGTCTCATTCTGTGGGTGTTGGATCAAAGGAACTCTCTGTATTTAAATACATCTGCGTCCTGCATACAATGTTCTGCACCACTGGAATTGCACTGACAGAACTACTGATTGTTTAAACAAATACTGAGGACTTAGATGAGTAAATTTTGCTAGAACTGTTATCTCTTCTGACAGTTTCAGTATTCCAATGTGTGTTCATGTCATAATGACACCTTTGTTTTTCAGAGATTATGAATGAGGCGATTAAACACAAGAGGAAGCCAGGACAGGGCGTGGAATGGCGTGTGCTGGTGGTAGATCAGCTGGCCATGAGGATGGTATCAGCATGCTGCAAGATGCACGAAATTTCAGCAGAAGGCATCACAAGTAAGTAGCTTAGTGTTGCTATGTTTCAGTGAACTCCAAGCAGCAGAGTACTTGAAAAGGCGCTTGTCCTTCATGGAACCTGGAGGTTCATTACCATGTTCAGAAGTGCTTTGTGCTGGATTCTTCCTTCTGCCAGATGAAGCCAGTACACAGATTCATACCCTGTTTAGGATCTGTTTTGATTCTAACCTATGATCTGGGAACTGATATGTTCTGTCATGTGGTTTCCCATTAGGTTTTCTTATTAAAATTTTGTATGCATTTCTTATCACTCCTGTTCGGTACGCCCTTCCACCTACAAGACTGCTTATACCATTGGCATGTAAAACATATCATACCATTCCTGTATATACAACCGTCTTCCTGAAGATGAACCCTCACATTCAAAACATGTAGAAGACATAATAATTTAAAATATTAGTTTAGAAAAGGTGCATTTTGTTGGTGTATATTGTATAATTATAATACAGTGTACAGTGCAAAAAACATAGAAATTCTTGGGTTGAAAAACAGGGTATGTCCAAGGAAAAGAAGGCACATGGTAGACCTAATTTAAATATAAGTTGTCTGGTAGTGACACCCTGTTTGGGACTAAGTAATTTAACTCTTCCTATGTTGCATAAATTTACTGAAATTCCTAAGTCCTCTTTAATTTTTTTTTCAGCCAAGATTTCAAGATTTTAAGTATTTTTTTCCTGCTAATATGAGTCCTGTAGAGTAAAAAGCTACTCCTTCCATTTAGTATCACTCACGGGACCTACAGTTATTGAAGCATTGAAAATGTGTAGTGTAATGTAGAATATAGTGTGTATGACATTGGGAGTTCAGGGATGTCTTGGGACTGAAAAAATGAAGGTAACAAAAGTTGACCCAGACAGCAACAACAACAACAACAACAAATGATGTAAAAAAGAAGCTTAATGTGAATTATGTTCCTTTGTGATGGCATTGTGTAGACGTAGACAATATTGCTCATGTTTTGGATATCTTTACTGTCTCCACTCACTGTCTCCTTCTTCAAGTTTAAGTGACTAGGTTGTGCCATGTTAACTGAACCGGTTGACATAGCAGCAGCATGCTAGATTTGTATTTGCAAGCACTGTTGATCCTGATTGTGGGTATCCTTGTTTTTCAACAGGCAGATGCCAGGAGAGTACATTTATTAGGCTGTGACTGCATCCTTCCCATTTTATTATTCATTGTAGCATTGCATCTTGTATAGTGTGAGTCACTGACAGAATTGTTAACCCTTAGGCTACTAATGTCGTATATATATGGAGCTCCTAGTAAAGCCAGAAATGCTAACGTCGTATATATATGGACCTACGTTTGGCAATGCTG
>JGI20166J26741_11585029_pt1 | contig 11825 bp, 8 predicted proteins | sample TergutCu122P5_FD_26741 | JGI IMG/M metagenome (IMG submission 26741) | reverse complement strand
CGTTTTTAACTATGTCGCTGTCATGAAATATAAGCGGCGCCCAGCTTTTTTTGCCCGCGCCTACAGTTGTGAAAAACAGAGGATCCATATCAATGCCGTTGACCTTGGTATCCTTGGCCTCAACTATAATATCGGATGAAGTCGAATTGTCGGTATAGATGTAGATCTGTTTGCCCAACGGCGCTTCGGGATCCGCTATTCTTCCAATCTTTATGCTTACGCCCTTGTCATCGGCAATCAACGCGCCGGGGAAATCGAATTTTTGTGTATATTTGCCCGTCATAGACGTAAACATATTATATTGATCGGATTCAACATAGTTCTTGCTGTCAGAGGCGTCCGCAATCCGCAAATAAAACGATATGCCGGAAAATGTTTTAATATCGGCTGTTAATAAGAGACGCCCGGGAAATACCGCGTCAGCCTCTGCTTCGCTCTGCGTGTTTATCTTCATTTCGAACGCGGGCTCAATCATTATATTATTTACGGAACAGTTTTTAATGGTTACAACACGGTCATTATACGTCTTATTTTCGCCGGAGAACCTCAGCGAGGGCCCCCCGGGCGAGTTCATGCTCAAAGAGACAGCTTTGATTACAATGTTTTGGCTGTCGTATACCGTCTGCCCGTCAATATCCGCGTTAAGGAACAAGTCTTCAGGCGCCTCCGTATGTTCTTCATTTAGTTTATTTGTTTTTGTACAGCCTGTTAACATACATAGGCACATTGACACTGTTATAAACAATCTCCCGCGCATATTTCCCTCCTCAGGTTATATAGCCGGAACTGTCTGAAAACGCCGAGAAAACATATGAAAAATAACAAAGCCGCAGTAAACAGCATACCTAAGGAAATAGGCATATTCCCCGGCAGCAGGAACCTTAACGCCAAAGTTGACGCGTTTATTGAAAAATGGGCCAGCATGGATGAAAATATCGAATGCGTATAAATAACATACAGGGACAGAATAACGCCCATGAATATGGCGTAAGGTATCTGCTGCGGATTCGCGTGTATCAATCCGAATAGGACGCCGTTAACCGCGGCGGCGCGTTTCACGCCCAACCCGCGCGACGCGCTTAACACAACCCCGCGGAAACATATTTCCTCCGCAACGGCGGGCGCCAGCGCTATTCCTACCAGCGCGGCGGGCAAATTGCCAAAAGTAACCGCCGATGTAATTTCAACAGCCGCATTGGGGTAAAATAAGGATGTTAACGCGGACAGCAGCGCGGCTGCCGGTTCAATTAAAACAGACATCAGCAGGATATAACCGGCGTTTTTCCAACCCAACGGCTTCATAGGCACAACATCCGCTAATTTTTTCCCGGTTACTAACATATACAAAGGCAGCACGGGAATGATATACATTAATTCAAAAAATATAGTAGACCGTTTCATAAAAAACCCCTGACTTATACAGAGCAAGTATATGCGAAAAAATATTTGTTTTCAATAGAGTTTCAGTATATACTTATAACGAGGGGACTGCGAGGTGTCTTATGAGTGGCTCGGGAATGGAACCCGCTGCAAAAAAGATAGGCGTTGATGAAATAAAGCCCGGAATGGTGCTGGCCCGGGATGTCGTTACCGCGAACGGCACGGTTCTTCTGGCCAAAAATACCATGCTGAACAATATTAATTATAACAAACTCCTTACAAGCGGCGTAGAATATATATATGCCGTCTCTGATTCCATAGACGAAAAGACGTCCAATTTTACTGAGAAGGAGCGGCTGTCCGCCAGCCTGGAGCAGCAGCTTAAGCCTGTTGACCAGCGTCCGGAATTTATCGAGTTTCAAAACGCCGTAGATGAAAAAACCGCTGAGGCAAAGCAGCGTATGCACGATATCAGCGTCGGCGGGAATATTGATCTTAACCTTCTGTTCTCCATAACAGACGATATTATAGGCAAGCTGCGTTATAAAAACGATATCCTGACGTACATCGGCTTTATCAAAGAGTCGGACGAGCATACGTATCACCACTGCGTGAACGTGTCCCTGCTGTGCAACCTATATGCCAGATGGACCGCGCTTCCGCAAAAAGAACTGCTGGAGCTTACTGCCGCCGGCATGCTGCACGACATCGGCAAAACCAAGATTCCCGACGCCATATTAAATAAAAAAGGCAAATTGACCGACGAAGAATTTGCCGTTATGAAGACGCACCCCATCCTGGGCTACCGTATCGTACAGAATCAGGATATACCCGAGGGTATTAAGTCCGGCGTCATCATGCATCACGAAAAGCTGGACGGATCGGGGTACCCGTTGGGCGTCAGGGACGAGCAAATCGGAAAATTAGCCAAAATTATCGCCATATGCGATATATATGACGCAATGACGTCAAACCGGGTTTACCGGGCAAAGATCTGCCCGTTTGAAGTAATCAGGACCTTTGAAACGAAACTATACGGCGAGTTGGACACGCAGTGCCTGTTGATATTCCTGAATAATATCGCGTATACCTATATAGGCAGCTGGGTCAGGCTGACAGACGGCGTGGTGGCGGAGGTTGTGTTTATAAACGGCAAGCAGCTGTCCAGGCCGATGGTGCGTACTTTAGACGGGCAATTTATTGATTTAAGCGTTAATAAAGAGATATCTATCGATTCACTCGTTTAGTTAGGAGGGGGCGCGGCTTTTCGGCAGGCCGCGCTGTCGGCGGATGATTAAGAAAAACGGTAAATTTATTTTCAGCAATGTGCTGATGTTGGTCGAACTGATAGGTTTAGGCATGGTAGTAGCTGTTTTTATCTGGATATATAAACAGTATATCCATACGATGCCGTTTGCCTTTATAGCCTCCGTTAATTCTTTACTCCTTGTCAGCATCTTTTTTGGGGTGCGTTTCCATTATCGGTATGTAATGAAACAATATATCGAACAAATGTCGCGGAGTTTGGACGGCGTATACAGCGATTGCGGGGATCAGCCCGCGCTCCGGGCCATATTCGATTTGCAGCCGTTTTATTTGCAACTGGATAAACTCAGGGCCGCGCTGCGCAAGAAAGACGATACGCGGCAGGAAATCCTCAATGTCGTTAATTCCGTGGCTGTCAATATGGACTTTGAAAAGGTTCTGGAGGATCTGCTCCCCAAGCTGATTGTGGTTACCGGCAGCAACTGCTGCGCCTTCTACAGCCTTAACTCTCAGACGAATAAACTAGAAATAAAACAATCGTTCGGGTTTTCAAAGAACATATATTCAGAATTCGATATAAATTTAGGGGAAGGTTTTATCGGGGAGGCGGCCTTAAAGAATCAGACGACGGTATGCGTGGATATCCCCGATGATTCCGTATTCATTATCCGTACGTTCCTGGGCAAGCTAAAACCGCGCAACATGCTGATCACCCCGATATTTTACAATGATCAGATGACTGGGGTCATTATCTTTGCCAGTATTCATGAATATACCCATGAAGAACTGGAAATGGTTGAAATGATCAAATACTACGTGGGTATAGCGGCCGCGAACGGAATGACATATGAAAAAAACAAACGTCTAAGCAACGAGCTTAAATTTCAGAACAAACTGATTCAGAACTTAAACGACGAACTGGAAAAAAAGATTGAGGATCGATCGTACTTATTAAACAATATCATTGACAGCATACAGGATTACGCGATTTATGCCATGGATAAAAACGGCGTGATTCTTACTTGGAACAAAGGCGCGGATAATATGCTGGGCTTTACCGCCGAGGAAACCGTCGGCAAGCAGGTAGAGTATATCTACAGCCCGGAAGACAGGGAAAAAGTGCAGCAGCGGCTCCAATCGGTAATCAGGGAAGGAAAATACACAGAAAGCGGCTGGCGGAACCGCAAGGACGGGAGCAGGTTTTTCTTTGAGATGCATATGTTTTGCATGTATAACGACAAACATGAGGTTATCGGCGTAACAAACATTACAAAAGACCTGTCGGGGATAAAGAACGCGGAAAGCGCGGTGCGGTTTGAAAAAGAAGTCAACCTGCGTATTTTGGAATCCAGTTCAAGGGCGCTGCTTTTCGCGGAAGAAGACGGAACCATAATTTCGGCAAACCATAACGCGGAACGGCTTATGGATCAGGAGTTTTTAACGGGAAGGGATTTATACGAATTCTTTGAGGAATCCAAGGCATTGGCGGATAAAATAAAAGATACGGCTCAGAGCTCGTATTACGGCGAGGTATTCGGCAGGCTGCGCGACGAGGCTGATACTGTCAAGCTTCAGATCACGGTCATGTTTGACGATATACTGGGTTTTAAGCGGTTGTTTATTGTGATGGACAAATGAATGCGTTAAGGGGTAACTTTCATGGAAGAAGAGAAAAAGACAGAGGACAGAAGGCTGCCGCAGAACAGGGTGAGGCGTCAGTTTAACCCGCTGTATAAAGAAATCTTTATGCTGTTGTTTTTAGGGTTTTCGGTGTTATTGACATTTTGCCTGTATTCGGATACATTCGGGGACAGCCTCGGCGATTATTTAAGGGCGTTAATGTTGGGCCTGTTCGGCATCGGCGCTATGCTTCTGCCGCCTATAATGGCTTATTACGCGTTCGATAAGCTGTTCATCAGACATAAACGCAGGCAGGCAAGCAGGATTTTTTGGGGCGTATGCGCGTTTTTATGCCTGATTAGCCTAGTGCACGCCGTTTACAAAGATAACGGCTTGCCCGCGTCCGCGGTTACGGCTTCGGGAAACGCCTCGCAGTCTTACTTCGACAGCGGATCCATTTATAACGGAGGGGTTATCGGCGGTGTTTTAGGGGATGTGTTTTATAATTCCATGGGCAGGGCAGGCACGATATTGACGCTTTTTGTCGCCCTCATATCCGCGTGCGTATTATTTTCCGGGCACTCGCTCTCAGCCGCAATAAGGACTGTAACGGGATATGCTTATAATATTTTCGCCGCAATTATTTCCTCGCTGTTTTCGGAATCAGCGGAACGCGTTGAATACCGGCAGCCGGAATATAGGGTAAAAGCGGGAAACAAGCGCTACAAACTAAAAAAAGCCGCCGCGCCCGCGCCGGTTAAGACAATTGTCAAGCCTATGCCGCCGAAACCGGCGGTTGTTCAAAGGAAAAAACAGCGTTGGAAAATTCCGGTGATCGGTTCGCAGAAAAAGAAGAATGAGGGGATTTTACTGGCATTTGAGGATTTCCGTCGGAAACAGCCGGTTAAAGCCAGGCAGGGCATGCAGGCCAGGACGGTCAGCATGCGCCCGGCAGTTAACGACGCTATTACCGTGCGGGGGCTGGTAGAGGATGACAAAAATATCCGGATTCACCCGGCGGCTGAGAAAGCGGGTTTACAGGAGGGTTCCAAGGAATCGGACAAGCCCGCAAGCTGGATAGACGATCTGTTGCTCGCGCAGGCCAATGCCAGGCCGTATAACGATCTTGACATGAACCGCGCCGGTTCTGAGCCAAAGGTGTACGGGCGCGTCATTGACGGGGAAACGCCGGATGAGGATGACGTTTTGGACGAAATCATCGATCCCGGGCCGGATCAGGATGACAGCGTCTTCGGCGCCCCGGAAAAACAAAGGGAGATATTCGCGGACAGCGCCCATCCGATCAGATCCATGAGCATTCCGGAGGGTGTGGACGACGCGGACAATTATAAAGATTACAGATTGCCGCCCATTGAGTTCTTAAACCGCAACCCCGGTTCCGCCGCTACGGAATCCAAGGCGCAGATATTGGAAAACTCATATAAACTGGAAGAAACACTCCGCAGCTTCAGGGTGGAGGCCAAGGTCGTGGAGGTAAGCGTCGGGCCTACGGTTACGCGGTACGAACTGGCGCCCGGGCAGGGCGTCAAGGTCAGCCAAATCGCCAGCCTGTCCAATGATTTGGCGCTCAGCCTCGCAGCCTCCGGCATCCGCATAGAGGCGCCGATTCCGGGCAAATCGGCGGTGGGCATAGAGATTCCCAATAAGGAAATGCAGCCGGTATATCTGCGTGAAATTATAGAGGACGAAGCTTTTAAACGGTTTTCATCCAAGCTTGCCTTCGGCGTCGGCAAAGACATTACAGGCAATACGATTGTGGCGGACATATCGAAAATGCCGCATCTGCTGATAGCGGGCGCCACGGGCTCGGGCAAGAGCGTCTGCATCAATACGCTGATTGCCAGTATTTTGTATAAAGCCAAACCCAATGAGGTCAAACTCTTAATGGTGGATCCTAAAGTGGTCGAGCTCAGCGTCTATAACGGCATACCGCATTTGCTGGCGCCTGTGGTCACCGATTGCAAAAAAGCGTCCGCTGCGCTGAACTGGGCTGTGGCCGAAATGGATATACGGTATAACCTGTTCGCGGAAGCAAACGTACGCGACTTAAAGAGTTACAACGCCGTTAAGGCGGAACGCGCGGAAACGGACGTGCTGCCGCAAATCGTCATTATAATCGACGAGCTGGCCGATCTGATGATGGCCGCAAAGGGCGAAATAGAAGAACTGATCTGCCGTCTGGCGCAAAAGGCGAGGGCAGCAGGTTTACATCTGATCATTGCCACTCAGCGCCCGTCCGTCGATGTCATTACCGGGCTGATCAAAGCCAACATACCCTCGCGCCTGGCGTTTGCCGTATCTTCCGGAACCGATTCGCGCACTGTATTGGACATGACCGGCGCGGAAAAACTGTTGGGCAAGGGCGATATGCTGTTCCTGCCGGTAGGCCTTAATAAACCGATCCGGATACAATGCGGCTTCATAACCGATCGCGAGGTTGAGGATATCGTCGAGTATTTGAGCAATCAGAACCCGGTGCGCATAAACCAGGAGATGAGCGAACGCGTTACGGACGCCAGCCGGGGAGGCGAGTCCGCGGGCGATTTGGATCAGTTTTACAATGAGGCTGTGGAATTTTTAGTCTCGAAAGGAAAAGGCTCTGCTTCCATGCTGCAGCGTCAGTTCAGAATCGGTTATAACCGCGCGTCCCGGCTGATTGAAGAGTTGGAATCGCGCGGCATCGTAGGCCCGGAAGACGGCAGCAAGCCGCGTAAAGTGCTGATCACAATGGAACAGTGGAGGAATTCGCAATAAAGATACATATGGTTTCATTAGGATGCGACAAAAATCTGGTGGACAGCGAGGCTATGCTGGGGCTGATTCGGCGCGAAGGCCATGCGATTGTCAACGAGCCTGACGCCGCGGAGGTCATTGTCATTAACACCTGCGGGTTTATCAGCGACGCGGTGCGCGAGAGCATAAGCGCGGCGCTGGACCTGGCGCAGTATAAAACTTCAGGGGTTTGCAGGGCCCTGATTGTTGCCGGATGTATGGTAACACGATACAAGGATGAAATACTCGCCGAACTGCCCGAAGCGGACGCCATTCTGGAGACCAACGAACTGCCGCGGATCATGGAAACAATCAATAAAATAATGAATCAGGGCGCGGATGCGCCGGGCGCTTTACAGGAAACGGCGCCGGATGCGCCTGCGCCGGAAAGTACCGAAGATTTTTATATAAACCGCGTACTCAGCACGCATACGGGTTATGCGTACCTTAAAATAGCCGAAGGCTGCGACAGCCGCTGCACGTACTGCACTATCCCGCAAATAAAGGGCCCTTATGTCAGCCGGCCTATGGACAGCCTGTTTGCCGAGGCTGAAAACCTCGCGAAACAGGGCGCCCGCGAATTGATATTGGTGGCGCAGGATACCACGCTGTACGGCAGCGACATTTACGGGCAGCCTTCGCTGGATGTGCTGCTGCGCAAACTCACGGAGATTCCGGAAATACTGTGGCTGAGGATCATGTACGCTTACCCGGAAAATATAACCAACGCCCTGATTGACGAGATCGCGGTGAATGACAAAATATGCAAATATCTGGACATACCTGTGCAGCACGCGTCAGACAGCGTATTAAAACGCATGGGGCGAAAAAGCACTGAAACAACGCTTAGGGCGCTGGTCGGCCGGCTCAGGAACGCCGTGCCGGGCATTGCCTTGCGCACTACGCTGATAACGGGTTTTCCCGGTGAAACGGACGACGAATTTGAAACGCTGGTAAAATTTACGGAAGATATGCGCTTTGATCACTTGGGGGTATTCATGTATTCGCGCGAAGAAGGCTCGCCGGCGTACAGGATGCGCGATCAGGTTTCCGAAAAGCTGAAAAAAAAGCGATGCGATGAAATCCTCAAAAAACAGGCGGAGATATCGCTTAATAACAACATGCAATTTGTGTCCCGCACGCTTTCCGTTATAACGGAAGGCCGCGTCGCGGACGAAAAAGACCCGGAAGAGTTTGCGTACTGCGGCCGGACTTACAGGGACAGCCCGGATATAGACGGAATGGTCTTTTTCCGCAGCGAAGAGGAGATTATATCGGGCGAGTTTGTGGATGTGCTTATTACCAATGTGACGGAACATGATTATTACGGAAGGCGTGTATATGAATCTTCCCAATAAGCTGACATTGCTGCGCGTATGCCTGATTCCTGTATTTCTGACGCTGTATCCGCGCAATTGTTTCGGCCCTCCGGACATCGGCCGGTACGCGGCGCTTTCCGTGTTCATTTTCGCGTCGCTGACAGACATGCTGGACGGATATATCGCCCGCAGCCGTAATCTGGTAACGAATTTCGGCAAACTGATGGATCCGATGGCCGATAAACTGCTGGTTTCCGCCGCGCTGATCGCCATGGTGCAGGCGGCCGAGCTGCCGGCTTGGGTGGTTGTCATAATTATCAGCCGGGAGTTTTTGATTACCGGGTTCAGGATGCTGGCGCTGGAACGCGGTATTGTGATTGCGGCTTCCCCTATTGCAAAATTTAAAACCATTTCCCAGATGGTTATGATCATACTGATACTGTTAAAGTTTGTCCCCAATATAATCTTATTGCCGATAATCGCTGTCGCGGCGGTATTGACCGTGATATCGGCCGTAGATTATATCGTTAAGAATAAGAGCGTTATGTCGGAGGAGGCCGCGAAATTATGACTGCGGAAGTTATCGCTGTCGGTACGGAACTGCTGCTGGGGGATATATTAAATACAAACGCCCGGTATTTGGCGCGCGAACTGGCAAAGATCGGGGTTAACGTTTATTTTCAGACCGTGGTAGGCGATAACCGCGCGCGGCTGCTAGACGCGTATAAAGCCGCTTTCGGCCGCGCGGACATAGTTATCGCCACCGGCGGCCTGGGCCCGACGGAAGACGATTTGACCAAGGAAACCGCGGCGGAGTACTTTGGGCTGGATTTGGAACTGCACGAGCCCTCGTGGGAAAAAATACGCGGCATATTTAGAAACATGCACTCCAACATGTCGCTTACCAACAAAAAGCAGGCGATGATGCCCAAGGGCTGCGTAATACTGGAAAATGACAACGGCACCGCGCCCGGCTGCTGTATAGAGAAGGACGGAAAATTATTGTTTTTACTGCCGGGCCCTCCCAACGAATGCGTCCCCATGTATGAACATACTGTGGCGCCCATATTGAAACCCCGTTCCGGGGCTGTGCTGGCGTCGAAAACACTAAAGATATGCGGCATAGGCGAAAGCCAGGCTGAGGAAATGCTGAAAGACCTGATTGACACGCAAAAAAACCCGACTATCGCGCCGTACGCTAAGACCTCGGAGGTTTGGTTCCGGATAACCGCTTCAGGCGCCGGCGAAGCCGAAGCCCATGCGGCAATGAACCCGGTTTTGGAGGAGGTTCGCCGCCGTTTTGGGGAAAATATCTACGGGGAGGATGACGACACCCTGGAGGGCGCCGTTGTGAAGGCGCTGCTTGACAAGGGGCTGACGATAGCCTGCGCGGAATCGTGCACAGGCGGCGCGCTCACATCCAAACTGGTAGACTGCCCCGGCGTTTCGGCGGCGCTGTTGGAAGGCGCGGTCACATATTCCAATGAAGCCAAGATGAAACGGTTGGGCGTCAAAGCGGAAACACTTGAGAAATACGGCGCTGTCAGCGCGCAGACCGCGTCGGAGATGGCAGCGGGCATAGCGCGTACGTCCGGGGCGGATGTCGGCGTAAGCACGACGGGCATTGCCGGGCCGGACGGCGGAACTCCTGAGAAACCCGTCGGGCTGGTTTATGTCGGCCTTTGCGTTAAAGGCGAGGTGTCGGCGTTGGAACTGCATTTAACGGGAAACCGGGAAAAAGTGCGCACCCGTACGGTTGTAACGGCTTTAGACTCGCTTAGGCGCGCATTGGCGAAAGTTTAACAAGGAGGCATTTATGGAAGAAATAAAAGATAAAGACGATGTTAAAGTAAAAAAGCGGCAATCCAAAAAGGATCGCGTAAAAGACGAGTCGGAAGCGGTTGCGGAAGATCCAAAAACAGCGGCGTTAAACGAGGCTATTGCCGGGATTGAAAAAATATTCGGCAAAGGCGCGGTTATGAAATTCGGGGACATAGCCTCGGAAAACATACCGGTGGTGACGACAGGAGCATTAAGCCTGGACGTGGCGCTGGGCGTCGGCGGCCTGCCAAAGGGGCGCATAGTTGAGGTTTTCGGGCCGGAGTCGTCCGGCAAGACGACCATTGCGCTGCACTGCGTCGCGGAAGTGCAAAAGCTGGGCGGCATTGCGGGCTATATTGACGCGGAGCACGCCTTGGACCCGGTGTATGCCAAAAACCTGGGCGTCAATATTGACGAACTGTATATTTCACAGCCGGACGATGGGGAACAGGCGCTGGAGATAGCCGAACATATGGTGCGCTCGGGGGCAATCGACATAGTGGTAATAGATTCGGTCGCGGCCTTGGTGCCGCGCGCCGAGATAGAAGGCGTTATGGGCGCCAGCCATATGGGCGTGCAGGCGCGCCTGATGTCGCAGGCGCTGCGCAAGCTGACCGGCATTACCAGTAAAACAAACTGCATAGTCATTTTCATCAACCAGCTGCGGGACAAGATAGGCGTCACCTTCGGGAACCCGGAGACCACCACGGGCGGCCGCGCGCTTAAGTTTTACTCGTCTGTGCGCATAGATATACGCAGGATAGACGGTATCAAAGTGGGAACGGAGTTTGTGGGCAACCGCACCCGTGTGAAGATTGCCAAGAATAAAGTGGCGCCGCCGTTTAAACAGTGCGAATTTGATATCATGTACGGCCGCGGCATTTCCAAGGAGGGCGACATTTTAGATCTGGCGGCTGCTTTGAATATTGTCTCAAAAAGCGGCACATGGTTTGGATATAACGAAATACGCCTGGGACAGGGCAGGGAAAACGCCAAAGAGTTCTTACGCGAACACCCGGAAATAAGCCATGAGATCGAAAATACCGTACGTAAGCATTTCGGCATGAAAGAACTGGAAGCCCTTGCTTTACCGGAGAATTATATCCAGACAGGGGATCTTTCGGAGGAAATAGAGGTAACGCAAGAGGATTTGCTGATCGATGAAATGCTGATAAACATGGAAGACGAGCCTTGAACAAATGATCGTCACCCATTTGGAGCGGCAGAAACACCGTAAAGATCGCTGGTCTGTGTATGTGGACGGCGAGTTTGCGTTCGGCCTGGACGAAGTGGACTTGCTGTATTACAAACTGTCCGAAGGCGCGGAGATAAGCCCCGGGCGCTTGGAATACCTGCGGGATCAGGTTGTTTTTGCGAAGGCCAGCCAGAGCGCGCTGGACTTCCTGTCGCGCCGCCCGAGGACGGTTAAGGAAATAGAAAAAAAGCTGTCCGGCGGCTATGCCCCGGATATAGTCGCGCGCGTAATGGATATGCTTTATGAATATAAATATGTTGACGACGCCTCGTATGCGGATGAGTACGCCAAGGAACGCGTAAACGGCGGGTATGGGCTTAAAAAAATAGAATGGGAACTGCGAGAGCGGGGCGTCAGCCAGGATCTGATTG
>JGI20166J26741_11584918_pt1 | contig 11826 bp, 7 predicted proteins | sample TergutCu122P5_FD_26741 | JGI IMG/M metagenome (IMG submission 26741) | reverse complement strand
ATTTATAAAGGTGGCAAGGACGACAAAACTTTCCATCATCCATTGTGTCTCCTGTACCAGAACAGGCAACGATACAGTCTCTGTTATCACTTTCTTTAAACACTGAGGCTCACTATAAACTTCAGAGTCCTGTTTATTACAATATTACAGAGCAACATCCTTATATATTTTCCCCTTAGAATATGTCGTTTGTAAGAAACGGTTTCCTGAATAATTCCTTTCCTTTTACTGTATACTTACTTTATTATTGTAGTTTATTTCTGCATCCATTCAGTGTTCTAAGAATATGTATTGTACTTTCAGCCCTTTATACAGTACTGAACGTCGTTTACGAGTGCACCAGATGTAACTGCATACAAAGACTCTTTATTCACTATTCAGCAGTTTTACATTGTTTATATTATATTGTACACACTCACAGCAGTCAGACAAAGTGAAGCTTCTGTGAATTTAATAGCGCAACATGATGAACGCGGCGACAGATAGTTATAAGCCTGCGTTGTATACTGTGGCAACTTCGCTGTGGACGTAATCCTTGCGATTTTCCACGTAGTTGTCGTTCTCATCTGGATCGCCCACCGAAGCTCAAGTGAGTACTTGGAAGTTTGAATCCGTACTGTTGAATGTGTTCCAGTCACATATGTCCGGCGTGTCGGGGCACGAACTGCAAAAATATTTATCGTAAGTGACACTGCCTTGATTGATAGAATCTGTCGTGCTTTTTGGATGCGCTCTTCTCCCCATTTTCGTTCCCTTCTTACTACTCTTTGTGACGCTGGAGACATCCGAAGTCGAATGAATATTAATTATGTCGTACTCTCCATTGCAATCATTAAGAATCTGAAAGTATGCAGCATACCGTGGCACAAGTCATGTACCAGATGTGGACGACGATGCAGGAAAAGAGGATACAGCCATCAGATTTGGCATTGCGCTGGACGGGGATTGGTGACAGGCAACAGGGCCAGACTTGCAAGCAAACATGATGACTGCAAATCGTCGCTTGCGATATAATAAGCTCAGCAGAGGTGAGCCAGATGAAGACCTCGGGAAATAGAAAATGGCGCATCAAATTCTTGTCCAGACCCACACGAAAAGTACATTGAGGCCGTTTCGAATTTGGACCCGCTATAGCAGACTTAAAAACCGCGAAACACTAGACACAAGCACAGTATGGGGAGTGTGTGATTATCGGCCCTGAGTCACAAAGACCCTGTCATATCTGACGAGAGTCCCCATGGCATACGTACGTACAATGAGGCAATATGAGGTCTAGAGTGGTTTGTTGTGATAGTCGCTCTTACATGAGAACTCTAGGAGGGTAACGTCGACTTCAGTGCAGAGTGTTGGTACAAGTACAGGCTTATACAATATAAATAGAATTTCTGACGAAAATCCAGCAGCACTTTATAGCCATCTAGAACGCAATGTTATGGTGGAACTGATATTAACGTTTCGTATTGCCTCGTACTTTCTCTGAATTTTGAATCTTGTTTTCGGCTATATACGAGATGTGCATAGGGAAGAAAATGTATACGTAATAGAATTAAAATTATTCAAAATCACAAAGAATTTTCACTGTTCCTAAAATAGAGAGGCTGCACGAATGTTACACTTCGACACTGCTGGGAAGATATAATGATTTGGGAAGGGGCCAAAAGCGTACTTGCAGACGTTTTAAACTGAAACTGTGAAATGGGGAGTAGTTACATTATAATATAGAAATATATAGAAACACGTCTGGGAAATCCGTGAAAATTGTGCCTGGACTGATGGGGCTATCATAGATTATGTCCCATGGGTCGTTATTCCTCTAAGCAGCTAATAAGTTTAACTTGTTCCTTCGGACAAAGATGGCAGTGGGCATCTAATTAACTGTCATTTGTCGGTGATGGTCTTAGATTATGCCCGCTCCACCTTTTATGTAGTGCAAACAGCTGGGGCAAAATTTGGTCTGCCTGCGGACAACAAGAAATTCAGTACAAAAAATGAAACATGAATACATATATGTTTAAATATATGTCTTATTTTACTTACATATATTTCTATACATCATGGCAGTAAAAAGACTCTGGTAATGGTAAAAATTTAGAAGAAATTCTGTTCAAAATCTAGGCTAGTGTGCCACTATTTTAGGATATTTGTACAAAATCAATTAATAATGTAATATACATCTCCATAAAAAGAATACTCAGAAATTTTCAAACTTGCTTCGGCCTTCTATCACGGCATTTCCAGAGGAAGAATCAAAAGACGTTCTCTCTTTTCAAATGTCTCCCTTGTCAACATAACACTGTGTCGCGGACAGCACTGGTTGATCCGGAATGCCTTAAGACACATACATATGCAGTTACTTAAGATGTCGTTTATGAACCATGTCTCCCTTCTCATAAGACAAATTTTTCCACCCTGAAAAATGTTCCCAGAAATCGTTCTGCCTCTTGACGCTGTAAGTACGAATTCTGTTAAATCCGCAAAATACTTCGCTAATTATGGGTTGAGCATTATTACTTGTAAATTTGTAATAGTCAGGAAGAACATTATTTGCTTATTTATCTATTTCATTAATGTGATCGCAAGCGTAACACTTACCTAGATCTGTGGTGTAGGTGTGTAGGTGGGTTATTGCCAAATCCACACACGAAGCTGCGGCACCTTCACCCAATGCGTAATCGATCTGCGTCTTGGCATTCTGGCGATAACTATGAGGACTCAAACCCAGGTCCGCAGCCTGTAACACATTTTATCATGGTTATGGGAACTGCATTTCTCTGGCACAGAACAACGTGTGTTCGACCAAACGTGTTATTCCATAAGCATTAATTCCAAGTATCTGGACTCAGAGTGTCCTGAAACGAAACCCTGTGACTCGTCAACTGTCCTGGCCTAGAGCAGTTTGTAATTCAGATTGTGAAACTGTTATTAATTTGTAACGGAGATACTGTCGTTAATGGTATCATAGCACGTGGCATGTTCCTTGCATTTTAATTTAAATAATAGATTTTACATATGTCGATATACCTGTAGGCTGTTTGTGATTTCTCATCTTCCGTTTTTATTCTTCAGCCACCGTGTTTGTGGTGCACGTAATTGAGTCCATTCTATTGAGTCATGACATAAGAAAGGTTTAATGTTTACATGTATTGATGGAATAAATGGGTGTTTGTCTTTAGCATAATTAAGGCCGCGTTTGCAGCGTGTCGCAGGGTACCTCACATGTCGAGGAAAAGGAGACCTTTGGCCATCTTCCCCTGATTGGCAATTAAGTAAACCATGTAGCCTTTTATTTTGTGCTTGTACTCTTGCTTGTTTGTCAGTTTGGCCAGCACAACCTGCCCACGATTAAGTTAATTATTATAAAGGACAAATTTTATGGTGCTGTTTTGTGTTGCTGTTTCAGCATTTTTGTTCTCCAGGATTCTCAGGTTCATTTTCTGAGTTCTTACTACCGTATAGTACTTACATTCCTTCCACGGGTAAAGTGCTGTCACTCAGCAACTGACAGATACAGCCACAATGTGTCTGTGACATGCAGTGTGTATTAACATTTTTGACTTTACTGGTTTGTCAGTGACATTGTACATGTGAACTTCTTAACATATGTTACCTGTTAACTGGACACCTTGTTATCTCAGTTAAGGGCACCGTTCCAATATTGGAGGCCGAATTGGGAATATAGCGACTCAGCGGTGTTGAGGTAGTTGTCGTTGGTCACTCTGTAGAGCCATGCGGCTGCCCAAACTAACTCATTCTGGTAATCCCAGGATCTATATGAGATTGTTAAAATGTGATACTGCAGATACTTGCTGCCATAAATATGGGGATTATGATGTTATGCTCTTTGACAATGTATGTAATTAGATACTAACGGTTCTAAATGTCGTGCTCACTCATAGAGATGTAGAAATTCGAGTATCCTAAAATACAAGGTGTCTGATTCCAGGACATTGTATTGCAAGAAATACGTCACTTAATTTGCGAGTCTTTTCAACAGTAGTGTGTAATTAATGGTGATATGCTGATTGAATTATTCTCATTATAACCCAAAATTCAGTTACGAACAACTCTCGGATTTCATCCTAATTGCGGTACGGTACATTTCTCAGAATAGAGTGGTATATAACCGTATGTACAATGCACTGTCTGCTGTATATACACATGTATACGTGTATGTATATACGGTAAAGCTGTCCCTGTCCAAACCATGAAGACGTAAGTGGAGCGGAGGTATAACTCCATTCATTTTTATGTTGTCACTAGATGGAGATGACTGGTCAGCTTCACGCACCGGCCACTTTACCAATGGGATAGAACACGGTACTAATTGAATAGGAGCCTTGGTGGAACCATGGATCAATTGGGAGGTTTGCGCAAAAAAAAAATCTCTTGTCCTAGCTGGAATTGGAACGCCAGACCAATCAGCCCATAGCTACTAGCTATAGGTATGTGTGTGCGTGCGTGCGTGTGCGTGGTTTGCATACACAGTTGTTTTGCATTTATACTTTTTGGTTGTGTTCGTCGAAGTGTACGAGGACCATGTAGATATTAGATGTTTCGACATGTGTAACGGCGCTGCAAATTATGCAAATTGAGTGGAAAATATAAAACGCTTACTCGTAGAAATTCCAGGCGTCGGTGATCGATTCGCTGTATTTTCCGCGATAATTGTTGGCGAATTCGAAAAGCTGCTTGGCGTGTGTGAGCAGGTTGTTGGAATAAAAGAGGTCGACATCCTTGAATACAATGGACGCGGCAGCGAGGGCGGCGGCTGTCTCGCCGGCCAGATCGGACCCTTGAGATTGCAAGATGCAATTTTCAGTGCGGTGAAAAAAGAACTTCCGTTTAGTATTCTACAACTCGTTAGAGAATGTTGTGCCTTAGAATAAAGTAATGGAGAATAAAGAGCCTGGAATCACAGCGTCTGTGAAGGTTCTTCGATGTGAAGGTGTCAGAAATGAGAATGACGATGACATTTTGCACAGGTTGTTGATTCTCCTGAGGATAACTGAGGCTTAGATGTGAGAAAGAAAGAACGTGATGCAAGTTTACCTGGTCTCGACGTGTTGATCTGGTAGGCAGGTCTTGCCATCATCATGTCTTCTGGACGTCCCCAGAAGGCGTGGTCCAAATCCCCCCGGCCCACTTGTACGTAGAATTCATTTTGGGCCGTGTGCGCCTTGAGGAAGTAGTCCGTGGCCAATTTAACAGCTTTGCGACCATCATCCAGAGCTCCTACAAGCATAGGTTGAGTTTGGACATGTAAGCTATATTTGTTCATGTATCCTGAATTTGTGATTCGATAATGAATATGATTTGAGGTTGCTGCATGAGATGAGACGAAGAAGCATTTCGTACATCACCTATTTTCATTGAATGGCTTTATATAGATTATTAAATTAGAATTCTCCATTACTGACCAACCGAAGCATTTAATGAAGGAGTTTTCTGAACTGCATTTCAAAAATTTAACCAGGGTGCCTTTGATTATATTCTGGTGGATGGCACACATTGAATTCCGGGGCTCAAATAGAGATTTATATTATAGATTCGTATATCAATTCCGTTTACTGAATTAGCGTACATAATAAACTTCATAAACCAGCAATTCCTTTACAACCTGAATAGAACTTTTTTGTTCCAATTCGCACATTCTGTGTCTACATTTTCACCATCACTACCATGTACATACCTGCTGTGTAGTAGCCCGCTTCATAGTCCACCAGGCCCCAAGACAGGACAGTGGCTGTGTAAGCCACTGTAAAGTCGAATTTCACAAAATCACCAGAAGCAAATGTTTATGAATGCTATAGACTCGTCATACTGACGTGTACGGAAAAATGATATTACCAGAGTGGCGTGCATGCGGATTCTCAAAACTTGAACATGTCATCCAGAATGGATTTAACGCTCTTCCAGCGAAATATGTTCACCACTTTGATGTCACAGCTAGGAAAAAGATTTTTCGACACGGGATCAAGATTATCACGTTGTTCCCTATTAACGATTTTATTTTGATGCACTCATCACCTAATGTCTTATGCCTTAAATGGTGGAAAATTTATTGGTACCTACATTATGAAATTGGTTGCTTACCCAATGCTGTGCGTCATGTCCAGATGCTGAAACGCGCTGCTACATCGTTCGTACTCTCCTCATTTTGTTTATTGATGGCGACACAGCTAGCTACTAGGGCAGTTATGAGTTACATAAAATGTGGTGCTCAATCAAAGTTGTCTGTATACATTTCGTGAATTATTATTTGAACTGCGTGCGAAATGCCCTGAATGGAAATTATACGGTTCTTATGCGCCTTCTTCAGGGAAATAGAGTTGATTATTTCCATTGATGGCGGTTGAAAAAACTTCAGGTTTGTTGTTCTGAATCTATGTCACAACTTATCTATAAGTGTGTAGGCTGCCTGCCATAAGCTTTAGGACGTGATCATTCATTTTTCTTGAAATGTCCAAACATTTCCTGACCTCCATCCGCCCCCCAATAATTCATGTAATATGTGCCACTCGGTCTCTCCCTTGCTCGCAAGAATGTTGCACGAACAGGCAGTGGCATTCGTACAGATGTGTTCACAAAACCCATATTTTTCCAACAATTTCTGTTTGTTACAATCAAGTTATTTCTTGCGGAATTTAAGTTTTGGGAAGTATTTTTAAGTGTTTCTTAGATATAGAAATTTGTTTATACAGAGTGTGAATAGCCTTACCGTCAAAGTTTCCCCCCGTCAACTCTTGGCCCTGCTCTCCCCTGTCATTAAGGGCAGAATCCTAACTTCACGTTACCCGATCTTTCAGCCTCGTAGAATAGAAGCGAATTCGCAGTACTTCCCTGTAGTCGTATGCAGCTGTAACACAAGACTCATCCAAATAAATCCACTGACAACGCACTTCTCGTTGCTTCTCCACGTGTCTTCATAATGAATTGTAGGAATTGAAAGTACGAAGGGTAACGTTTATTTGATCCATGTTACCGTCTGTATGCAGATCGGAATTGTAGCTCTTTCCAACAGGAAGTGCGATGCAGACGCTGTGAAAACATAACCCGTTATTTGTCCCTAAGTATAATATTTAATAGTTCTAATTGTGTACTTGTGAGTGTCTGTATGGTTTGAGTTTAGCTCCATAAGTTTATTGTTTCAATAAGAATTTCCAGGTATTAATCCCATGTAATACGTTCTCATGTGGAAGATATGTATTTGTAGATTTAAACTGTAACTTCTCACCAGTTAACTGCCACATTGTGGGGCAAACAGCTGTCTTACGGTTTGTACGTAGATATATGGTTGTGTATCGTCGGATTCTTGGCAGGAAGTCAGTAAGCAATACTATATTTTTGTCGGCTTTTTGGCACTATAAAATTATTCGATGAACACGAATGACCTTTCGTTTTTTAAGTCAGTGTTTTACACGAGAAGGCGGGAAAATAATGCAGAATAGACATTATGCAACCTGCGCAAGATTTCTCGAAAAATTAACCTTATTAAATATTGATCGATTTTTTCTGATCATATTGATTCTTCTTTCTCTGATGAGAACTCGAATATACCGGGTGAGAAATGTTGGGGACCGGATATTCTGTCGTATTCTATTACAATTATATTAATTGTGTTAGCATCTGGTCCGCATGTGTGTTGTATTTGTTGTTGTTGTTGTTGTTGTTTTTGTCGTTGCTTTGTTGTTAGTTAGTTGGGTATTGTGTTGCCTAACACGTTAAGTTCCAAAAATGTCTGCATGAGGCAATTTTCGTCAAGTTCTTCTGGACTCTTTATGCTTAACGTAATCCGACGAGAAACAAGCGTGCGACATTTTTCCAGAGTAAAATTTCTTTCAAATGCCAGAATATACGAAAGAATATCGAAGAGTGTGTTAAGGTGTTGCGACCGCATGTTTCATGTCCGTATATCTGTTTAGTTAAATGGACATTGATCGGGCGTGTAGTTTTGTCAAATGAAAAAGCAGAATCACCCTGACAGTTTTACATTTGTTGGAGAACTGCAAAGAGAATATAGTGGTGAAGTGGTTACCTTGGCAATGCACGAGCGCAGACAGAAGGCAAACGAACACCCTCATGGTGACAGAGAAATGGTTTTGGCAGATCGTCCTGCCGTATTTATACTGTCAAAATACGTCACAAATATCGTATGAATGTCAACATACGTGTCGATTGCCAGATACAGTGATGAGCATATGGTGCTTGCGTGATTGCACGAAGCCAACATAATATATTTAAACCGGTACACACACACACACACCACACTCATACAAACAAACACACACACACACACCACACACACACACTACACACACATATACACACTACACACACACACATACATACCTACAAGAGTATTGGTTGATATATTGTCTGTTTCTAATTTAGTGTTGCAGATTTTTTGGGGGGCTGTAATTATGTATTACCCTTTTGTGTGATGGAAATATTAGGTCGTGTAATTTCATGTAAATAAAATAATTTTTCTTATTAATGTTACTATTATTGTTACTATTATTATTTTGTTATTACACAATTTACTCGATTTATTAATTCCTTGCACTGTATATATCTTCCAACTATATCTCTAGATTTTAGACAAAGCCCGTGTCCCTCATGTCAATATTGTCGTTTTCTTCTTTATCACTAATGCAATGGTGACATTTCGTTACGATTATTCCACAATTCAGCTACTTATTAAGAATCCAGTATTCCAAGACGAAATAATCACGTGCAACATAAATATGGTAATTGTACGGATGCATTTGCAGTTATATTCTTTACATGACTGCATGAAGTAAAGGAATGTATGTGAGATTTTCGCTGTTCAGGGATGTTACACTGCGTAACATCCCAGAAGAGCAAAGATCTTATTTACAGGGTGCCGGAAGCCTGAAAGCACGCTAATTCCAAGTACGTTTTGCTGTTCGATTCTGCTTTTCATGAGCCTATTCTTCGCCATATTGTTTTATATTTTTGTGGTGGTTTTCAACTTCATTTATTTGTCTGCTCAGCTATCAGCTGGAAATTTTATCGTTTTCTTAAATTATGATGTGTGAGTCTGTCAACTTTCCTTTTGTTGGGGGATAAGGCATTAATTTCTTGAAACATTTCGCTTTTATTTGTATTCTCTCTACTCTTTTACTGTTTTGTAGAAATTACATGTATGAATTTGAAAACCGGTTGTGAAAGCGATGTCTATAATTGTTATATCTGTATAATTCCAAAAATAAGTACTTGAAGTTGATAGATATTTAAATTGTATTTACACAAAATATGCTGTTCTACATCTTTCGGTTTACGAGAACTTTCTTCAGGGAGAATTATATAGAAATTATTTTGGATTCAGATTTGTAAATTATTCAAATGAAAATAAACTATGTGCAGGATACAGTAATCTATAAATATCACTGTTCAGTTGAAAATCCAAATTTTAGTTTAAAAATTATTACACCTAATGTTAATAATTTTTAATTTTTACCTTAAAATTTTAAACTTACTTTTCACAAATTAAAATTTTGATTGTTAACTCACCAGACATATTCGTATGTTTCTGTTATTGTATACGTAGTTTTTAAACCCATATGTTTTACATGACGAAAACTAGAATTCATTTGTATAAAAATCCCCATGAAGATGTTGGTTCTGTCGAACCGAAACAAGTAGGAGAGTATGCTTCCTGATAATACAATTTAAGTGTTTGTCATATTTAAACTAATTTTTTTGAATTATAAAAAATTATGGCACGAATTATGAATGATATTAAATTTGATTTCTCTGAATTATTCTGAGAAACGTTTTCAATTAATGTGCTGGAGAATAAACTTTGCACCACGTGCTGTTGGCAACTTCACACTCCAGTAACCTGGCTGGCTCCTTCACTTCTCCTGAGAGCCAAAAACCGCTCATTTCATCCCCTTTATAAAACTTTATTCACCTCCTCTTTGCATTCTAATTGGACCGCTTCATTATTTAAGGTAGAACCGATGGGCTGTTCCGAAATGTCGCAAACAGCTGCCAAACTGTGCCGCGTAACATCCCTGAAGCACGAAGGCTTCATCTTAGAAATGAATACAAGTATATCTTGTATAGAAGATGGATGTGTGTAATTTTCTGTATAAATTGTTTGAGATATTTTGTGAGTGTGCTGGAATATAGACTGAGACACCGGAGGGAGTGGAATGTAATGGCCACTTGGTGGTATTGAATACTGAGGTGAAATGGCAAATGGTGTCGACCTATGATTGGTGCACAGTGTGATACATGAACTTCGACAGCATATCTTTAAGAAGTGAAACAAGTACAGAAACAGCGCCTGTGTTATACGTTAGGATCGTTATTAATAAAGGGGTATGAAGGGAGACAGGCGTGATTGCTTGCAAGGTACAGTGCATATTGTTTTGGAGATATGAGTGTAAGAGCATCTCTATGAAGATATTGATAAATGCCTCGCTTAGTTAGTAATAGACAAAATGCAAATAGTTTCAAGCACTTGGATGTGTAAATGTTATAGTTAACATCAGGATTGCTATTGGCGCAGCTTGAACCTGGCTGTGAACATGTAGATATAATGTTATACAATAAAATGTACAGTGGTCTGTGTGTCATGCTGTCATACAGGCCTGTTTATGTAAGCTGCGTCACTGAAATTTTTCATGGGCTGCGATCAGCCTCGGCGGTACATGACAAATACTAATTTTGTTATATTTGCCTACTCCTAATTGGCGAAACTGGTGTAATACAGTGCTGGTGCCAGTTTTAAGATGGAAGGAAATAATTATTTCATATGTGTCGCATGCTGTAAGGGGGAATTTTGTGAAAATTCTGAGATACAGATAATTATAAGTTATAATTGTCAGACCGGTAGTTTGCTTACCAAACACTTCTTCATATAATTCGTAAGTACAGTATTTATTGTTAGAAATTTTTTCTTCTCTCCTTTTAACCTAACTGCCAAAATAAGTCCTCTAGGTTTAAATTTCTATAATTCTTATGCATATTTAATTGCCCATTAGCAGTTGCAATATTTATTTTCCAAAAGAGGTTTCCTCCAACCCCACAATGCTCTGTTTGCTAATTTTAAACTTGTTTGAACTTGAATTCATGATGACACACACTTTGAAAGGCAAGGTAAGGAGAAGTTTGTCTTCGAAAGGGAAACACTAGCTGTTATAGAAACAGAATGGGAAGCTACTAAAATGGTGCTGGGCTGTAGTCTAGGAATGTACTGTGTGGTGCATACAATTTACGGTGAGAATCGGTTATCAGAATAATAAGAAGAAAAGAGCCTGTTATACGCAGTCGGGGTGGTCCCTCTTTTTTAACGTATAATTCTCACCAAAAGTATTAGACAATTTTTTCCTTTCGACATGTGAGTCATTCCTTGAAATTAGAGGGAAATGCCAATTGTCAGTTACACGGTTCCTCCCGGAAGCCTTCTGTACAAATAGCCATAAATGCACTGAGTGTTATGTGACTCAACAACGTAGACTGTTGTTCAAATTTTGTGTGTAATTCGGAGCGAGATGCACCGGTAAGACGCTGGTCTGGCATTTTGGTGTGTGGCGGTTTTGAGCGGTTTGAAAGCTTGCGTTTTGTAAGCTCATAAATGAACCTTTTCAAACACTTCGTATACAAGGAAGAGCAAACTGCTGAAATTAAAACTTAGGGGTACGTATATAATGTTTTTGTGCCCATTTTTATTTCTAGACTTGCTTTTATGCAACTAATCTTTGTAACTGTCTACTTGTGATTGCATAATTGTGACTTGAAAAGTAAGGTGTTGTCCATTCTTATTTGCATCAATATCAATGCAGTGTAGCGTAC
>JGI20166J26741_11584696_pt1 | contig 11831 bp, 8 predicted proteins | sample TergutCu122P5_FD_26741 | JGI IMG/M metagenome (IMG submission 26741) | reverse complement strand
AGGCCGTGGGCGGCGAGGCGGTCGAGGGCGGGGGTTTTGATTTCGGAGCCGTAACAGCCGATGTCGGAATAGCCCATGTCGTCGGCGAGGATGATGAGGATGTTGGGCTGCGCCGGCTGCGCCCTGGGTGCGGGTGAGGCGGAGGCGGGTGGGACAGGGAGGGGGGTGGTTAGGAGGGTGAGGGCGAGGGTGGGGGTGGTGATGAGGGTGCTGGGTTTCATGTGGTGGGTGGTGTTGGTTAATTTGGAATTTTGGGATTTGGGATTTTGGGATTTGGGATTTGCCCGTTTTACGGGCCTTGTGGTGGCTATTTGACCAGATTTTCCAGCGGGGTTTTGATGGCGTCGGCCCAGATTTGATAGCCTTGCCAGTTGGGGTGCAGGAGGTCGGGCATGATGTCTGTCGGCAACGTGCCGTCGGGGCGGAGGAAGCGCGGGCCGATGTCGAGGTAGAAGATGGATTTGGCGTCGTCGAATTTGGAGATGAGGGTGTTGATTTGATCGACTTCGGCGCGCTGGGGGTCGCCGGGTTGGGCGCGGGGGAAGACGGCGAGGAGGAGGATTTTCGCGGCGGGGAGTTTTTCGCGCAGGAGGTCGAGGATGGCTTTCACGCCGGCGGCGGTTTCGGCGGGGGTGTTGCGCTTGGTTTTTTTGTCGGTTTCGTAACCGGTGTTGTTGGTGCCGATCATGAGGACGAGGGCCTTGGGGCGGAGTTTGCCGAGTTCGCCGTTTTGGAGGCGCCAGAGGAGGTGCTGGGTGCGGTCGCCGGAGATGCCGAAGTTGACGGGGTCGTATTGGGCGAAGTGTTTCGTCCAGAGGCCGAGCGCGCGGTCGCGCCAGAGGTCGGTGATGGAGTCGCCGAGGAAAAGCACCTGGCAGCCGGTTTGGCGGTTGGCGATGTCGACGAAAAATCCGTGGCGTTTGACCCAGTTTGCGTCGCGGGGGACGGGTGTGATGGCGGTGTTCGCGGCGGGGGCCGGCGCCGCGGCGAGCATGGCGCTGGCGAGGAGGGCGAGGGCGAGGGTGGCGAGGGCGGGGGTGCGGGGGCGGTGTGGTGGTGTTGTTTTCATGGTGGAGGCGGGTGGTGGCGGGTTACTGGGCGAAGAGGTCGTTCAGGACGGCGGCGAGGCGGTAGCCGGCTTTTTGGATTTGGGACTCGGCGAGGGGGGCGGCTTTGTTGAGGAAGTCGATCCATTTCGTGCCTTCGAGTTTCGCGCCGGGTTTGGCCCAGTCGTAAATGACGCGGCTGTCGAGCGCGGTTTGGTGAAACCAGTCGCGGGGCGCGCCGGCGGTGAGCGCGGCGATTTTGGTTTTGTCGAGGCGGTTGAGTTGGTGCGCCCATTCGGTGTGGCTCCATTTGTGGGATTGAACCACGTCGCCGTCCCATACGCTGTGGTAGGAGACGTCCTTGCCGTTCAGGTTGACTTTGAAATTGGTTTCGATGGTGGAGTATTTGACATGCACGGGGCAGTGGAAGTCGCCGATGGCGTGCACGAGGATTTTGATGTGGAAGGCGACGGTTTCGGCGGGGAGGGATTTGTAGTCGCGGAGGGCCTTGATGGAGGTTTCGATTGCGGTGACGGCGTCGCCGCCCTCGCGGGTGGTTTCGGAGGTGTGGTTGAAATTGGAGTCGACCGCGGCGCCGTGCCATACGGAGGTGTATTTGTATTTTGGCGTGTGGCGGTAGAAGTCCATCCACACGGCGTAATAGATGATGGAGCGGCCATCCAAATATTTTTCGATGGTGGCTTTGGCCTTGGGGGTGAGGTTGGCCTCGGCGATGGCGGTGACGGCGTTGTGCCCTTCCTGGCCCCAGGCGAAGGCCGCGCGGGGCGCGGCGAAGAGGAGGATGGCGGTGGTGGCGAGGAGGAGGGGCGTGATGGTTTTGGTCGTGGTTTTGGTTTTCATGGCAATCCACTTTTCCGCATGGGAAGGTCGTCGTCAATGGCGATGGCGGCTGGCGCGGGTTTGGGATCGAAGGGGATGAAATCGCCGAAGGTGAGCATGAGCGGATAATCGGCGAGGCGGAGGTTGTGCAGCGTGCAGGTGTCGCTTTTTTTGTCGCGGGTGAGCATGGCGTCGGGGATTTCATAGACGGCGCCGGTCATTAAATCCACGAGGCGGACGGGGCGCGGGAGGTTGGAAAAAACAAACGAGAGCGTGGCGGCGTAGTCGGTGGTGAGAATGTCGGTGGCGTTCCAATAAACAAAAGCGCAGGCGCCGTTGGTTTTTTTCAGGCCGTGGTATTGGAGCGCGGCGCCGTCGGCGCTGGATATGCTGGTTTCCGGGCCGTGAGGGCTTGGGGTTTGGCCGGGGATGATTTGGACGGGAAGGGGGGCCATGCGCACGTCGGCGGTGAAGGTGGCGCAGAGATTTTGCAGCGCGTAGTAGGCGGGCTTGGGAGTGTAGTCGCCGGTGGAGCGACCGTCGGCGTCGAAGTCGGCGCCGAGCACGCCGAAGTAGCCGTAGTCGAGGTAGGAGGCTTTGTCGCCCACTTTGCCGTCGAGGGCTTCAATCATGTCGATGGTTGAAAAATAGGAGGTGAATTCGACGCCGAGCGAGATGTCGGTGACGAGGTGGCGGAGGAGGAGTTTGGCTTGTTTGCGGGGAGTCCAGGCGAGGTGGCGGAGGGCGCCTTTGCCGTCGGGGCGGGACTGCGCGCCGGACTCGCCCTGGATGAGTTTGATTTTTGGGTTGTGGGAGTGGAGGAGCGCTTTGACGGACTCGTAGCGGTGCGCGTAGCCGAGTTCGGTGATGTCGTAATAATGGTAGGTGAAGGCGTCGATGCGCGCGCCCATGCCTGTGTCGAGGGCGGCGGCGAGGAAGGGCAGGCATTTGAGTGTGTTGGTGACGGCGCCGGCGGCGATTTGGGCGGCGGGGTCGGCGGCGCGGATGGCCGCGGCGGTGGCGATGGCGAAGCGTCCGTATTCGGCGGGATTGACGCCGTGTTTCCAGCAGTTGAGCTGGTCGGGTTCGTTCCAGATTTCATAGAGCGGGACGCGGCCTTTGAAATGGGACACGGTGGCGGTGACGTAGTTGGCCCACGCCTGGCGCTCCTCGTCGGTTTTGACGGGGGGGACGCCGACGGCGCCGAAGATTTTCGCGGCCGCGGGGGTGTGGATTTCGTTGCCATAACAGAGGCACATCCAGGGGGTCATGCCGCGCTTGAGGAGGTTGTCGACTATGCTGTCGAGCCAGGCGAAATCATACCGGCCCTTGGTTTTTTCGGTGCGCTGCCAGCCGGACTGGATGCGCACCCATTTGACGCCGATGGCGGCGACTTTGTCGTAGGCTTTTTCAGGATCGAAGACATCGCGGTCGAGTTTCTCGAAGCCGATGCCGATGCGCGGGCTGGCGCCGTCGGCGGAGGCGCGGGGCCGGATTTGGCCAATCTGCTTGAGTGGCGGCAGCGGCGCGGCGGGGCGGGGTGGGGCGGCGTGCGCGGCGGTGGCGAAGAGCGCCAGCACCAGGGCGGAGCGCAGAATGTTGGATGTTGAATGGCGGAGGCGGAGGCTGGTTTTGTTTTTCATGATGGTGGATTGATGCGGGTGGTTGGAATTGTGACATGTCAGATCAGCCCGATGCGGTCGCGGTGGAAGGTGCGGGCGCGGGCGATGGCGACGGCGGTGGCGCCGAGCAGCCAGAGCGCGCCCGTCGCGGCGAAGCCGGTCGAGAGGCCGCTGGCGGGCAGCAGGTCTTTCATCCTGCCCAGCGCCCAGGGTGTGAGCGAGCCGACGAGGAACGCCATCATGGTCATCACCGCGACGGCGGTGGCGCGCGAATGCGGGGGAATCACGTCGAAGAGCGAGGCGTGGGTGTTGCTTTCGTAGAGGCCGCGAAGCAGGCCGAAAAGAGTCATGGCCGCGCAGACGGACACGAGGCTGGTGGCGAGGCCCATCCAGACGATGACCGGGGCGCCGAGGGCCATCGCGACGGCTTGTATTTCGACGCGCGCGGTGGGGCGCGCGCGCGCCCGGCAATCGGAGATTATGCCGCCGGCGATCACGCCGCCAAACGCGGCGAGGTGATGGAAGAACATCGCGTAGCCGCCGGCCAGCGTGTCGGAAAGGCCGGGGAATTTTTCGAGCAGCAGCTTGGGCGCGAAAACGACGTAGGCGTTGTTCACGCAAACAATCGCGGTGAACCCACAGGTGAGCAGCAGCGCGGTGGGCGTGCTGAAAAACAAGCGCAGCGACTGGCGGAATGCCGGCCGCGGCCCGGCTGCTGCTGCTGCTGCTGCGGCGGTGGCGGTGGCGGATGGCGGCGGCGCCGGCGCGGTCTCCCGCGTGTCGCGAAGGCGGAACGCGAGCGCGATGCCGAGCAGGATGCCGCCGGCGCCGTAGACATAAAATGCCGAGCGCCAGCCCCACCGGCTGGCGATCCATCCGCCGATGAAGCCGCTGGTCATCACGCCGATGTAGAGCGCGGCCTGGTGCAGCGACATCGCAAGGCTGCGCGTGGTTGTGTGGAATTTTGCCAGCAACGAGTAGGCCGGGGGCGCGTAAAACGACTCGCCGCCCGCCGTCGCCACGCTGCGCAGGAGCACCAGCGCCACCACGCCGCCGGCGAGGCCGGTGCAGAGCGTGGCCGCGCTCCAGCCGATGACGCAAAGGGTGATGACGCGCGCCTTGGGGAATTTGTCGCCGACCAGTCCCGCGAAGGGCATCATGATCGCGAGCATGAAAAACAAGACCGTGCCGACCATGCCGACTTGCGAGTTGGTCAGCGCCAGGTCGAGCCGGATTTTTTCGAGCACCACGCCGTAGATGGCGCGGTCGCCCTGGTGAAAGAAGAAGGCGAGGCAGAGCAGCGCGAGCAGCTCCCATTTGTAGCCGCGCCGCGGCGGGCGGTGTGTTGGTTCGGGCGGGTTTTTCATGTTATGTCGTGATACTCGAAGTTCATCATTTCGGAGAGGAGCCGCAGGTGCTCGCGGTAATCGCCGTCGACGACGGCGAAGTGCTGCGTGGTGCCGATTTTCATGACGCGCTCGAAAAGTTGTTCCATGGGAACAAGCGGCTTGAAGATGCTGTGCGAATAGGTCGCCAGCAGGTGATCGCCCGGCAGGGAGTCGGCCAGTGTGCAGACGAGTTTGTATCCGCCGTTTTCCTCGACCAGTTGCGCGAGCGTCTTGCGGCCCGGCGATATGCGATACCATGCGAAGGGCGCGCCGGCGTATTTGTAATTTGTCTTCGCGAAACGCACGTCGCGGGCGATGATGACATTGTGGCGCCAGGCGGGGTCGTTGTGGTCGTTGGGGCCGGCATGGCCGCCGGCGAAGGCGCCGTGTTCGGTCTCCATGTGGAAAGGCTCGATGAAGTTCACATGCCGGCCGGAGAGCAGTTTCAGGATGTATGTGATGATGCCCGCGCCCATGTCGGCCTCGGGGACGAGCACGGAGTTGTTTTCATTGAACCAGGGATGATAAAAACCCGCGCGCAGGCCGATGAGCTTGAACATGGCGGGGTCGATGTCGTTGAAGACCATCGCGTCGATGTTGCATTGCGCGCCGAGTTTCGCCAGCGCGAGCGAGGCGCGCACGGAGGCGTCGAATTTTTCGTCGTCCACGTCGTCCATCATTTTGTAGGAGGCCAGCAGCTCGTTTTTATATTCAAGAAATTCGCGATCACCCACGGCCTTTATCGCGTCGGCATAGGTGCAATAGGCGATGAATTGAATCTCGGGGCCGAGGCGCGTGAAGACATTGTAGGGGTCAATGTAGGTCGACCACATGGCCTCGTTGTAGTTTGCGAGCAAGCCGATGGTTGACTGCCGCAGGAGGCTTTTGACGCGGGCGGCGGCGGCGTGGATGGCGGCTTTTCGCGACAGATCGGCGCGGCTTCCGACGATGGTCGTGACATGCCCGCGCCCCGTGCGCGCCACCGAGCCGGCGGCTTCGAGCGAGCCGACGAGCGTGCCGTTGCAGAGGTATTCGATGAAGTCGTCCTCGTCGAGCGTCGAGGTGAACGGCATTTTTTCCTTTGCGGGGTTGACGAAGAGCACGGGCACATCGGGCATGTCGCGCAGGAAGCGTATCCATGCGAAATCTTCCGACCAGGAGAGGAACTCGGCTATGATGAGGTCCACTTTTTCGAGGAAAAAACGGTCCATCGCGGCCTCGATGTCAGCGCGTTCGTAGATGATGCCGGGGAAGACGACATCCATGTCTTTTTGCCAGGCTGGGAGGATGCTTTCGATTTCCGCGGTCTTGCGGTGCGCGTAGGTGCCGCGGCGCGTGCCGGCGCCCAGCGACTTGAAACGCGGAGAGGCCATCAGGAGCACGCCCGCCTTGGGTTTTCTTGTTTTGTTCATATATGGGTCAGTGGTTGCCGGCGGCGAGGGCCGCGCCGTGGAGCGCCGCGTCGTCGGGGTTTTGCGCGGCGGTGACGAGTCGCCGGCCCGCGCCGGCGTCGCCAAGCGCGTCGCGCAGGGCGGGGCCGAGGAGGTCGAAGGATTTTGAAATCTGGCCGCCGGTGACGAGGCATGTGATGGCGAGTTCCCGCAGGATGGGCCGCAGTGTTTCGCCGAGCAGGGCGCCGGCTTCGTGAAACGCGGCGAGCGCCGCGCCCGATTCCGCGCCGCCCTCCGGCGCGCGCGCGAGGGCGGCGATGTCCGCGACGTCGAGCGCGGCGATGCGCGCGTCCGGGGCGAGGCCGGCGAGTTCGCGCCGGGCGTGGAAAAGGCGGATGATGCCGCGGCGCGAAACGTAGTCCTCCAGGACGCTGTCGCGGCAGGGCTTGTTGTAAATGCTCACGAGCGGGCCGCCGGCGCCGTTGTCGCGGATTTTTCCGTCGAGAACGCAGCCGAGGCCGACGCCGGTGCCGATGGTGACGCCGGCGGCGTTCGCGTGCCCGCGGGCCGCGCCGCGCTGTTGCTCGCCGAGGATGAAGGCGTGGGCGTCGTGAACAAAGCGCCACGGCACGCCGCGGATTTCCGGCACGGCGGACTCGATGGCGCCGCGCAGGTTGAGGCCGCGGATTGAGGCGAACTTGTGCGTCATCAGGCTTGCGCCGTTTGCGTAGTCGAACGGGCCTGGCGTGGAGACTCCGATTGCGGCGATGCGCAGGCCCGCCGGCGTCGCGCAAGCGAGCGCGCAGCGGATGAGGGTGGCGTGGGCCGCGAGTATTCCAGCGGCCTCGCCCTGCGAGTCCACGCGCGCGGAGCGGCGCGAGGCGGGGGGGATTTCGCCGGAGGGCAGCACGAGGGCGGACTTGAAAAAAGTGCCGCCGGCGTCGAGGGCGAGAATCGCGTTGGATGGGGAGGCGGACATGGGATTGCCTGAGGAGCGGTTGATTGAGGGGCGGTTATTTGAGGAGTGTTTTGTGGACGACCACGGGTTGCCTGCCGGGATTGCGCACGGTGTAGGCGCCGATGTTTGCCGGGACGACCACGACATCCAGATAGCGCGCGTGGTAGCGGCGCGAGGGGTCGGCGGCGGATTCGATGACGGCCTCCTCGCCGTCGACCAGGGTGAGAACGTGGAAGCGTTCGCGCCCGTCGGAGCGCGTGTTGTCGGGGGCGGATTTTCCGGGGGCGATGTCGAGGCGGCGCAGGCTGAAATACACTTTTTCATTTTCGCCGACAATCCATTCGCTCCAGCCCTCGCCGGCGACTTTGCCGCCGGAGGCGTTTTGCGAGGCGCGGAGAGGGTCGCCGTCGCCGCGGAGCAGCACGGGCGCGGGCGCCAGCTCGTGATTCACTTGCGGAGCCGCGCGGGCCGGGTCGAGCACGTTGCCGCCGTGCCAGGAATGTATCGGGCGCGGCACGCCGTCGATGTCGGCGCGCAGGTAATCGTAGAGTTTGTAGGTGTAGGAGCCGATGGTGAGGCTGCCGATTTCAAGAATGACTTGATTCTGGCCGGATGCGTGAATGGTGCCGGCCGGCAGGATGATTTGCACGCCCGGGCGCGAGGGGACGGCGTTGATGAGGGCGTCGTGGCAGAGCGGCGTCTTTTCCGTCTCGGAGCGGCGCGCCTCGTGCATGAAGTTTTCCTTGGTGACGCCTTCGCGAAAGCCGAGGTAGGTCTTCGCGCCGTGGCCGGTGGCGACGACGTAGTAGCTTTCGTCCTGCTGCCCAAGCTCGCCGTGGTGCTCCACGTTGTAATCGCGCGGGGGATGCACCTGGATGGACATGTTGCCGCTGGAATGCCAGGTGTCGTCGTAGTTGAAACGAATCGGGAAATAGCCGCCAAAGCGTTCCAGGGTTTCCGCGCCCATGAGCGGGAGGCCCTCCTTTTGCACGAGCGTGAAATAGGGAAGCTCAACTTGCGCGTCGCCGCGCAGTTGCGCGACGATGCTCACTTCGAGCGGGATGAGGTCGAAAACCCACGCGAGCCTGGTGATGCTTGCGGGGAGTTTGCGCAGGCGCGAGATGTATGAACCGCCCCACACGCCCTCGATATACACCGGGCGGCAGCGGAACGGCTGCGAGGAGAGCGCGGCGCACACGGCCTCAAACGCGGCGCGCGTGAGCAGCACGCACTCGCCGGATGTGTCCGGCGCGCCGGAGCGGGCGATGTAGAGAAGCCCGGGCGCGGCACGCGCGCCGTGTCGCGGTTCCGGGCAGAGCAGCTCCTTGCGCAGTTTTCCGGCAACCTCAAAATCCACGTAATAAAAACGCCGCATTGTCTCCTTGAACGGGCGCGGGCGCGCGTCGCCGATGTTGGCGGCAAGCCCGGCCCTGGCGCGAAGGATGGCGCGCTTGGGTGTCACGTCGAAATAGAGAATGGTGTCGTATAAGTCCCTGAGCGTTTCGACCGCGCAGCCGAGTCCGGTGACAAAAACCACGTCCGCGCCGCCGCCGGCGGATTCGCCGGCGATGCGTGCGCGCAGGCGGCTGGCGGCGCCCGTCGCAAACAGTTCCTCGAACCGCCCGTGAAAGAGTTTTCCGAAGAGGAGCACGGGGTCCTTCACGCGGTCGGCGGGCAGGTTCGCGGCAAATTGCGCGTCGAGCTCGGCGGCGGGTTTGTGGAGCGCGGCCGCGGCGTCGATGACGGTGGCGCGAATATTTTTGCGCGCGAGTTCCTGGAGGAGCGGGGCGAGCAGATCGTCGAACTCCGCGCCCGGGTAGCCGTCGAGCGCGACCACGGGCGCGGACGTTTTTGCGTTTTTTGCGGCGAGGGCGGCGGACGCGAATTGTTGCGCGAGCGCGATGGCGGCGTTGCGCGTCCCGAAGATTATCGAGTTTTCAATCTCGGCGGAAAGGCTGACGTGGTTGACGGCATCCGGGTCGTCGTAAGGGTGGGGATTGAACATGAAACTCATGATGTGTTGTCGACTGCCCCGAAGTTACACACGGGAGGGCGGCCCGGCGAGTGGCAAACTATGCCAAGGCATTGCTATTTTGCGCCAACGGGTTTGACGCGCCCCGGCGGGGCGGTCACGGTTTGCGCGCATGTCTTCCGTGCGAAACAAATCCGGCGCCCGCGCGCCCCGGAAACCGGGCGGGCAGCCGCGCGTCGCGGTGTGCATCGACACGCGCGACGGGCCGGGGCGCGAGCGGCTTTCCGGCTGCTACCAATACGCGCTTGAGCGCAACTGGCGGCTCTACCTGATGCGCGAGGACAACGAGGACGAGATCGGGGAAATGGCGGCGCTCGACCTCGACGGGGCGATTTTCTACGACCGTTCGCGGGCGTTGCAGGCGGCGGTGAAACGCCGGGGGGTGCTTTGCATCGAGACCGGCGCGCGCCATCCCGACCTGGCTGACGCGGCTGTGTTTGTTGACGATGGCGCGCTGGCGCGCATGGCGGTCGGGCACCTTCGCGCGGTCGGTTTCGAGAACGTCGGATACTGCGGGCTGGCGAGCAGCCATCCCTCGCGCGAACGCGCCGCGCACCTGTTGCGGGAGGCGGCCAAGGCGGGGCTTGCCGCGCGGGCATTCGAGGACAAAAGGCGCGACGGGCAGCTTGAGCTTGCCCGGTTGCGACAATGGCTGGACGCGCTGCCCAAGCCCGCCGGCGTGCTGACGTATGACGACAAAATGGGCGAGCGCGTGCTGGCCGCGTGCCGCTGGGCAAACATACGCGTGCCGGATGAAATCGGCGTGATTGGAATCGGCAACGACGAGTTGATTTGCAACGTGACCCTGCCCTGCCTGTCGAGCGTTGCGCTGCCGGCGCGCAAAATCGGGCAGGCGGCGGCGGCGGCGCTCGAGCGGCTGATGGCGGGGGAAAAATTGGAGACGGCGCGCCTGCCGCTGGCGCCGCTGGAAGTGGTGTGCCGCGCCTCGACGGACCGGCTGCCGCCCGCGCGTCCCGCCGTGCTCAAGGCGGTTGGGTTCATCCGGGCGGAAAGCCACCGCCCGGTTGGCACCGATCAGGTGGCCGCCGCGGCAGGCGTGCCGCGGCGCACATTGGAGAGGGCGTTCCGCGACGATCTTGGGCGCACGGTGCATGATTGCCTCGTGGAATTGCGCGTGCAAAACGCGAAACGCCTGCTCAGGCACACCGATTTGCCGCTTGCCGACGTGGCGGGCAAAAACGGTTATTTATCGCTGTCCTCGTTCATTCGGATGTTCACCGCGCAAACTGGAAAACCCCCGCGCGAATACCGCAGGCAGCACAAACCCCAGGGCGGCGATTGACAAGGGGGCTTGCCCCGGGTGTTCGGCCGGCCGCGTCGGGATGAACCGAATACCCGAGATGAACCGAATACCCGATGGACGAACCGAATACCCGAGGACGAACCGAATACCCGAGGACGAACCGAATACCCGAGGGCGTTTTTTGTCACTTTTTGGACGCACTCGCAGAATTACGACGAACCGAATACCCGAGGGCGTTTTTTGTCACTTTTTGGACGCACTCGCAGAATTACGCGTTGTTCGCGGTGATGAGGAAAACACGGGCGAGTCGCCCGTGCCACACGACCCGCATGGGCTGGCAGCCCGTGCCACTCAATCCCACAGGCAAGCTGCCCGTGCTACTTGGGTTTTTGCAGGAGGACGATGCGGTTGGTGTTGGTGCCGCGGGTGTTGTTGGTGACGCCCCAGATGTTCGCGGTTTTGGTGAAGGTTTGCTCGTTGATGAGGATTTTTTGGCAGGTGAAGCCGGCGGTCTCGGCGGCGGGGACGACGGTTTCTTCAAGGCGGATGGTGCCTTTGCGGATTTCGCCGACTTCAAAGGCGACGTGTCCGCCGGGGCGGGTGATGCGGTGGAGTTCGCGGAAAACGGGGCGAATGAAGGCGTCCCAGGCTTCGAGGGTGCGGGGGGTGGTGATTTGGTTGGCGATGGCAGCGGGGTCGATGTGGTTGAACCAGCAGCGGAGCCAGTTGTCGGCGGCGTATTGCACGGTGTCGAGGAAGGGTGGGGAGGTGATGGTGAGGGAGACGGATGCAGTAGCGAGTAGCGGGTAGCGGGTAGCGAGTAGGGGGGCGGAGGTGTCTCTGGGAGCGCCAAGATTCTTCTTGGCGTTTTTGCCGAGTGAAAACTCGGCGTTTCCAGCGGGGACAGTGAAGTATTGCGCGGTGCGGGCGGCGGCGTGGAGGTTGGCGATTTGGGCGGGGGTGAGTTCGGTATGGAGTTGGAGGGTTTTTTTCCAGATGAGGGCGAGGATGTCGCGCTCGGGCGGGGTTTGGTTGCGTTGGCGGTTGATTTCTAGCTGGCGTTTCGGACTGGCGGCTTGGTTGGGGGGCAGGGTGTAGACGGAGAAGAAGCCGGGGGAGTGTCCGGTGAGGCGGTTGGTGGCAACCATGCGCAGCCAGCGGTCGGCGGCGTCCTCGGTGGCGGTGGCGCGGCGTTCGTGGAGGTAGGCGCGGAGGGCGTGGATGTGGCGGAGGGTGCGGGGGGCGTAGAATGCGAGGAGGTCGGAGTTCCTAGTTTCTAGTTTCTTGTTC
>JGI20166J26741_11584585_pt1 | contig 11832 bp, 11 predicted proteins | sample TergutCu122P5_FD_26741 | JGI IMG/M metagenome (IMG submission 26741) | reverse complement strand
CAGTCGAGCATTTCGGAGCCGCCGGGCACGACATTGTCGCCGGCCGCCTGACGTACTTCGCAGCCGTCCACCAACAGTCTCATACATGTTTCGTCCTTGTAACCACCCCCGCCGATCAGGAACACGATGTATTTGCGTTCGATTTTGAATTCCGGCGAAGTCAGTTTTCCCGTCGTGTCGTCGCCGCTGTAATAGGAATTGACAAGCCGCTTTCCTTCAAAACCTCCGACCGTCATTTGATTCGGCAAGGTTCCGGCGGCGGGCATGTTGCCGAACGCCTCCCCTTCGACGGTCCAGTCGCCGTAACCTGCCGCTTGATTGTCCGCTTCGAAATCGGCAAGCACGATGTCCTGCCTTGTTTTTGTGTCTTGAGCCGTCAACGGGTGAACTTCAAAAAACACGGTTGTCATCACAAAAAGAAAACACGCAAAACAGAATTTGCAAAATGTGACATGCAGATTTCGACAAGACATTGTAAACACCTCAAAAAAGTGAAAAACGAAAAATGAAAAACGAAAAATTTTAGCGGTGGTTTGCAGAACTGCACTCATTTTGTGCTGATTTTCGTCGAGCAAGCCCGACCGCTGACATCACAGTGTTTATTGTGCCGCCACTAAAATTTGAACTTGTCCGATGAATCGCCTGCATCGCCGACAACAAAAAGTCTCGCTATTTTATACATATTAATAATTGTCGGCGCAGCGGGCAGCCATGGAAGCGGTTCAAATTTTATTATCGCATCTATAATTTTTGCATGACATTGCACCGTGTTCAAATCACGAACGCTTCAGAGACTTCATATCGGGACGCGATGTGAATCGGGAACGAATCGCCAAGCACCCGATCATGGGTTTCACGAACAAGGTCAGGATGATTGCTCTCTTGCGAAATGTGGCCGAGACACGCCCATTGCAAACGATGTTGCCGGGCCGAGTCGATGAGCCTTGCCGCTTCGAGATTCGAGATGTGCCCGCTTTTCCCTTTGATACGGGCTTTGAGTTCGTCCGAATAATCGCAATGTTTCAATTCTTCAGGATCGTAATTGCTTTCGAGCAACACGGCGTCAAGCGATTTGACCGATTCCCCGAGTTCATGGAAGATGTGTCCCAAATCGGTCATCACGCCGAACCGCACGCGACCGTCGTCAACGATGAACACGACACCGTCCGCGGCGTCATGCGGTGTTCGGATCGTTTCAATCGTGAGATTCCTGATGCGGAACGTTTCGCCCGAAGTAAAATGATTGAGTTTTTCGAAACGTCCGAGCAGTTTTTTGCGAATCACCGCATTGTAGGTCGGTTCCGTGACCCAGACCGGCAGATGGAACTTGCGATGATAAACGCCCATGTTTCCCGCATGATCGAAATGATCATGCGAAATCAGCAGCGCATCGACCGTATGGATGTCGATGTCGTGTTTGGCCAAACGCTCTTTTGCCTGATTGCCGCTGATCCCGGCGTCGAAGAGGAGACGCGTCCCGCCGGATTCGACGTAAATGCAATTTCCGTTGCTCCCCGACTGTAACGAGATCACACGCATTGAACCGTCCGGCTGTATCGAATTTTTCGTTATCATGGCGTGCGCCTCCATGCTCTGTTTTGAACCATCATACAGGTTGGAATCGTTCCCAACTTTTGCGACCATATCAATATAACGCAACAAAAAACATTTGTCGAGTGATTCTGCCGCCAATTGCCACCGAATGTCACAAAGGGTAAAATGACGTTTTTGAATCACAATTGATTCATTTTTCCAGACAATATTCCCGACAACTGCCCCCTGCACCCTGTCCCCTTGGATCGCCATGCTTCCATTGACCATTGCATTTGCCCCGTTGGCACTTTATTTTTTTGCGGTTGCGGCACTCAACAGCGGCAAACGTGCCCGGATGTTGACCGGCCAGGAAGACCTGACGGCAATCGCTCTTGGACTGATCGGTTTTGTGATGATTGGTCCGATGATGCTCTTTCTTCCGGTCGACGCGCTCGCCTTTTGGGGATTTTATACGTGGCTTTTTCTCGCCATGCTTTACGCATTATTCGTTTGGTTTCTCACGACATCCATGCGATTCAAATTTGTCATTTACAACATCAAACCAGAAGAATTACGTGCGATTTTGAATGATGTTGCCGCCGAACTTGACCCGGAAGCTCGTTGGGCGGGAAATTCGCTTGCTCTGCCGACGCTTGGTATTCAATTTTATCTGGAACCGTTTCCATGGATGCGAAACGTCGTCTTAAAAGCGACTGGCCGGCAGCAGGAAATCAAAGGCTGGCTCCGATTCGAAAAGTCGCTTGCCGCCCGGCTGCTCAAACACCGGAGCGGTCACAGCCGTATTTCAGTGATCATGACGTTTGTCGGCCTTTTGACTGGCGGAATCATGGTTGCCATACTCTGTTACCATCCGCAGGAAGTCTTCGCGGCACTTCGTTTTCTGCTCGATAAATAAGTGTGCCGACATTCGGAAGGGGATGAGCCGTGACCTGTGGTCACGGAATGACCTTCGTTGCACTCCCTTTTAGTTGAAGACTTAACTCTCAGTCTTTCGCTTGATTTTCTCAATTTTCTGTAATTCTTGTGTTTTTCTTATTCTTATAATTCTTTTTACATCATGCAAAATATTCATTTCATGTATTTTTTGTTCATGATGTTAAGACAGGAAGTATTTAACGCCTGAAAAATCGTAAATCAAGACATGGTGACGAAAAGACCGAACATACAGGAGAAACCGGTTTGAGGTTATATGGAAGTGTTGTGCATTTTACCGAAAAATAAGTGTACAAAATCATACATATTCCTTCTGGGCGTGACCACGATTTGAGTTTTCCAGCATGAATGACTTGAAAAAGTAAGAAGCAGGGTAACTCGTTGATAAATGTTTGATAACGAGTATCGGCGTTTTCACGAGAGCGTTTCTAAAAAGAGTGTAGACACTCCTGTTGCAAAAGAATGAACAATGGGAGTGATGGTCTATACGGTTTTTTTATAACGACTCGATCAAAGCAGCCTGACTCACTCACTAGGCAGTGGGATGAATTATGTTTCGTCAGACAACTCTCATTTTCATGATTGGTTTAATGGCAGGTTTGGGGCTTTTCGCTTCACTTTCAGCCTCCGACGATGTGGTTGATCAGGATAAGGTGCTCCAGGCACGCGAGTCCGTCGTCATCATCGAAGGGGATAAAATTGACGAAACCTCGCCTGGCGGACGGAGTAACGGGATTTCTTACAATGGTGTCGGCTCGGGAATCATCATTGATTCCCGCGGTTACATCATTACCAACTACCACGTAATCGACGGAATACGCAAGATTCAGGTCAAAACGTTCGATGGAACGAAGTATCAAGGATATTACGTCAGTCACGATCCGGTGACGGACATTGCATTGATTAAAATCACGCCGAATCAACCGCTTGTCCCGATTTGTATCGGCACTTCCTCAACAATCCGCGAACTTGACACCGTTGTCGTGATTGGAAATCCGTTCGGTTATCCCTATTCGGTCAATCGTGGGGAAATCAGCGGACTCAACCGTTACGTGAAGGTGACCGACGATTTGAAATACAACAACATGATTCAGCTTTCCGCCGCGATTAATCCGGGCAATTCCGGCGGTCCTCTCCTGAACACCGGCGGCGAAGTGATCGGCATCAATGCGGCATTGCGCCAGGGAGCGACGGGGATTGCATTTGCCATTCCGATTGATCTGGTCATGGAAGTCGGCGAACAATTGATTAGCCAGCACACGAGCCAGTTTTGTTATCACGGCATCCGTTTCAAACAGAAGAACAAGGATTCGTTTTACACGGATTCCTCACATCACACAGCCTCCAAAGAGCAGGAATCCGTTTTGGTCGATGCGGTGGAGCCGGGAAGTCCTGCGGAAGAAGCCGGCATCAAACCGGGCGATGCGATTTTATCGGCGAATGATACGAATGTCGCACGAAAAATCGATTTTCAGAAAGCATTGATTGATTTGCATGAGAACGACAAACTGGAACTGGTGATTGAACGTGATCACGAAAAGTACGACGCCACTTTCGCACTTCGCCATGCAAAAAACAATAACAACCGTGTTGCATCCGCCGCGCCACAGGTCACATCGCAGTTTGACTCGTCGAACAACCAAGTGAAATCGACGGCAAACGCTGTTCCGGTCAATCGCGGAACATCATCGGAAACCATGATGGCCAATCGGATCATGGAAGTCTTTGGAGTGCGTGTCCGTCCGGTTTCCCAGGAAGAGTTTCTGCAAATGAATCCCCGTTTGACCGCCAATAAATACGATTACGAAGGGGCCATGCAGGTGACGACGATCCGAAAAGACGGTCTTTGGTACCAATATGGCATTCGTGAAGGGGACTTGATCGCCGGCGTCATTTCCGGTGCCGGACAAAATTCCTGGAGCATCACCAAGATGAACGATCTGAAGTTCATCGCCGACAAATGGTCGCCGGATGAAATGGGAAATGAAGTCATCATCCTGTACGTTCGCGGTCAGGTTGACAGCACGATTCGTATTCCCGTTCGTGCATCGCTTGCCCAATCTGCACAAAAATCGTCACGGTAAAGAAACATGAACACCTGTTGATTTGATCGTTGGTGTTCGGTTCTCACCCAGTATTGTGGTGGCGAGAAAAAGTGCAAGACGCCACCATGTCTGCCGGTTGCGCCGAAATGCGAAAACCCCGTAAAATAGGAGGCTTTATTAATTTCGGCGAGACCGGCGATGAACCGAACACGTTTCATTTTTATTTCCAGCACAATACCCGGTCTTTCCGTCATTTTTTGCGGAAAGACCGGTTCGCATTTTCTGCCGTCTTTTGTCTCTGTTTTACTCACGCCGGTTTGAAATTCCTGAAGCTGGATACGGAAGCCCTGCTTCGCAGGGGGTTGCGCGAGGCCGAAGGCTGCCGCCCATACCGGTCTCGGTATCTTTGACTCGACGCCGGCAATCTTGTATACTGACGGGAGATTCGTTTCCCCTTCTCCTTTTTTTATTCATTGGAAAGATCATGATGAAATCACGTTTGCGATCTTGGAACTGCTGTATATTATGGACACAAAAGTTGAAAGCGATTCCAAACGTATTGGCCACGAACACCGCAGCTTCCGTTGGTCGCTGCCATCAAACTCTTATGTCCGTGGCAATATTGTTTGTGTTGTTTGTCATGTTCGTTTGCGGTTTTGCGTTTGCAAGTGACTTGCCGGACCATTGGGTCATGCTTTCAGACACGCACATTCCCGGCGAATGGAATAAAACGCAGGGAAAAGACTTTCATCCGAACAAACAGTTTGCCCAGGCACGGCAGGAAATACTTGCGCTCGCCGACAAACCGGCAGGCGTCATCATTGTCGGATATCTTGTTTATCTGCACGGTCTCGAAGACGATTACAAAACGCTTGCCATGCAGCTTGCCCCGTTTGACGAAGCGAAGATTCCTGTCTATCCGTTGCCAGGCAATCACGACAATGAAGAGAATTTTGCCAAACAACTGGAAAGATACAGCGTCAAGGATTCTCCAGTGGAAGGAAAACAGGTTCGCATTCTCGAAACGCCGAACGCCAACTTGTTTTTACTGGACTCGCTGGAAAAAACCAATTCCACCCCCGGCCTTTTGGGCGAAAAACAGCTCGCGTGGCTTGCGAAAGAACTTGACAAGCGGCCGGACAAGCCGGCCATTCTCGTTGCGCATCACAATTTTGAGGCACGCGAAGGATGCCTGGCCGATCAGGATAAACTTTGGGAAGTGATCCTACCGCGCAAGCAGGTCAAGGCATACATTTACGGGCACTCCCATCAATACCGCGACGAGGTACAAAACGGCGTGTTTCTGATCAATCTTCCGGCGATGGGCTGGCAGTTCGACGGACAACAACCGCTCGGCTGGTCGGACGTCGAAATTTTGCCCGACGGCATCAAATTGACTTTGCACACGCTTGACAAAGACCACCCGAAAAACGGCGACGTTCGCGTATTTCACTGGAATCCCCGGAGCCGACAATTATTAATACGCACAAAATAGCGGGGCTTTTTATTGTCGGCGATGCAGGCGATTCATCGGGCAATCTCAAATTTTAGTGGCGGCACAATAAAAAATGAAGTGAATGGCACAAGTTATTTTTGGGCAGTTTCTTGTTTTTATTCGGCTTGAACAGTTGGTGGCTCTGGCATTTGGCTGTTCGCCGAGCAAGCTCGACCGCTACATGTTACACCGGGCAGACTCGGCGGCTGCGTTTCCGGCTCAATGAAATCAGATACGATTCCCACATCCGGCCGGGATTGTCATTTCGTCTTGAAGCGAACGATTCGCGGCAGGTAAAGAAACGCGCAGAAATCGTAAAAGGCGTGTGCAACCATCGGAATCAGCAGATTGTCACTTCGAAGAAAGAGCAGACCGAGATAAATTCCGACAAGGAAACAGATCAGCACGTACCATTTGCTGATCGGATGCACAAGTCCGAACGCAAGCGATGCGATCAGCAGGCCGGTGATTTGCCCGTTGGTGCCGCCGATCCATTGGGCGACCCCCGTCTGAAGAACGCCGCGAAACATCAATTCTTCGCCGATTCCCGCCAGGATTGAAATCAAAAGAAGTTGCGTGACTGAACAGTGGCGGATAAAATCGAGATAAACCGTTTTCAGAAAACGTCGCACGAATTCGACGCTTCGCCATGGAAAAAGAAAAAAGCATCCGAAAAACAGCATGATCGGCGCGGCGGCAATGGCACCTTCAAAAAACGCCGTTGACGTGAATTCGATCATTCCCAATAAAGGAAAACCGAGAAACCAACTGATCAAAATCGCCGCAACGGCAAGACCGCCTTCCGTCTGCACGGCCACGATGGTCATCAGCATTCCCGGCGGGAACTGTTCCCAGAGGGAAGGTTTGTTTTCCGTATTCGACATTGATCTGAGAGTAAAATGATTTGAGAATAAAATGAAGGGGACAGGGTGCAGGTATCAGAGGGCAGGAATACAAGTTCCTGTCCCCTGCCCCCTGACAACTGCCCCCTTGTTTCACCTGACGACGGGTGGCGGCGGCGGAAATCGTCCGCCGCTCGCTTCGGAAGCGATTTGTGCGGCGGCCCACAACCAGCCAAACCCGATCGCCCAACGCAAAAACAGGATCGCGAAAAAAAACATAAGGTAATGCAAGACGGCCACCGACATGTCGAGGTCGAAAATCGCGAGACTTGCCAAAATGCCGATAAAAATGAACGGCACAAGATAAACCCAGAGAATCCAGCCCCCTTGCAAGCCCAGGTAAGCGACAAGCATTTCGAACACCAGCCAAAGGGTGCCGTAAGCCCCGGCACACATCGCAGCACGCTTGTAAAGTTCGGCCCCTTCGTGATATTCGAGTTCGTCGCCGCTCCTGAGCAAAATATAGCCAAAAATCGAAACGCCGAATCCGACCGCAAGCGTTCCCATTGCGCCGATCGCATCGACACCGTAACGGCCGATCGGTTTTGAGTATTTTTGCACGACGAACGCAATTGCAAAAGCGGCAATGACGCACAAAACAGCAATGCCCCACTCTTTGACGCCGATGGTCACAATCTTGCGGTCGATCGGTTTGAGAATCGCACGACCTTTGACCGTTTTACCTCCGGAAACGAAATCCTCCGGCGCGTGCACGATGACGCTCGACTTGGGGATGTCGATGATCGTGTTGCAGCTCGGACACGGCCCTTTCATGCCGGCATACTTGTCGCTGACCTGAAACCGCTTGAAACAACCGGGGCATGTGACGTCAATGGCCATGTTATAGCTCGCTGTTGTTAGTTGACTGATGGGGCATAATTTTTTTGATATTCCGCGGACATGACCGCACGAACGGGATTTTTTTCGTCACCTGTCCGAATCAGGTACATGATTGCAAGCTGTTGTTGATCCGCAATTTGGATTCCGCGATCCACCCCTTTGATTGCGCCGGTCAGAAAAAAACCGGTCGCCAAAGCGTCGGCCCGGGCACAGGTTTCGGCGATCACCGACACGGAGCCGACTTGCTCCCCTTCATTTTCGGCGTCCAATCCGGTGCCCCAAAGCGACGTCGGCAACGCATTTCCGGTGACCGGATCAATAATATGCGTATAACGCTTTCCATCAATTTCGACGTGACTTTGCGCATCGCCGCTGGTCGCCATCGCATGATTCTTCAGGTCGACTTTCTGGAAGATCGTCGGCTTCTCGTCAAGCGACACCGGGAACGGTTCCTGGATGCCGATCACCCAGGGATGACCATCTTTTTTGGTTCCCCGTGTCCGGGTTTCACCGCCGATCTCGATCATGTAATTCTGATGCCCTCTTTGTTCGAGCAGTTGCGCCACGCAATCGACCGCATAGCCTTTGGCAACGCCGGAGAGATCAATGCGCAATTCAGGAACTGTTTTTCTCAGTGCAGGCGGCGAGACCCGATATTCAAGTTTTTCGAGTCCCGTCGTCATTTTGATTTCCGCAAGATCGGCCGGGGACGGAACCGCGGCCAATGTCTTTTTTTTCGGGCCGAATCCCCACAAATCGACAAAAGGTCCGACGGTAATGTCGAATTTGTTTTCGACGATCGGAGCGGTTTCCTGAGACAGTTTAACCAGCTTGACGATCTCGTCGGAAACAGGAAACCAGTCGGTCGATGCGAAACGGTTGAATTTCGTCACTTCCGAAGTCGCCTTGAACGTTGACATCATTCGGTCGATTCGGTCCAATTCCTCCTGAATGGCGGTTTTTGTTTTTCCCCAACCCGCTTCATCATTGCTGAAAACCGGAACATTGCCGGAAACCCGAACGCAATATCTTATCCCGCCCATCGTTTCGCCGATCGTTTCCAGATAACGCGAAACAAAAAGACTGGGGATGACAAAATGCCAGATGACAAACAGAACCAGGAGAATTCCAATGATGATTCGCCCCCAAAACATGATCGGACTGCTTTTTGAGGATTCCGGCGATTTTTTTTCGGATGACAAACGATTCGGCGTCATTTTTTAATCGATCTTTATTTTGAAATTTGCTGTGATTTTCGTGTCAGGAATTTTTCCATTGCATTTTGGACGGAAGCGGCTACCGTGTTAATATTTTGTGAAGCGTCAATTACAACATGACGTTCCGGAGCCATCCGGGCATGCGTCAGAAATCCCTGACGCACTTTTTCGTGATATTCGCCACCCATTTTCTCCATTCGATCCATTTTACGATTTTGCATCCGTTTTTCCGATTCTTCAAGCGAAATATCCAGCACGATGCACAAATCCGGGAGAATTCCGGCAGTTGCGATCATTCCGACCTGTTCGACGGAAGCGATCGGAAGTTGCCCGGCATACCCTTGATAAACGATGGTCGAAAGCAGAAAACGGTCGGAAAGCACGGTTTTTCCCGCAATTAATGCCGGAAGTATCATTTCTGAAACAAGTTGCGCTCTTGCCGCCATGAAAAGGAGCATTTCGCTGGTGCGGCAAATTTCAAGGTCGGGTCGGTTGAGCAAAATCGTGCGAACGGCATCCCCCAGCGACGTGCTTCCCGGATCGCGACAGGTCAACACGTCAAAATTCTTTTGCCGCAGCCAATCGGCCAATAATGGAATTTGCGTGCTTTTTCCGCAGCCGTCGCCGCCTTCGAACGAAATAAACATGGAAAATCAACAATTCGAGCAAAAACTTCAATTGTGATACGAAAACGTGTCGATCTGCGATCGGCCGCGAAAACAAACTCCCGGCCCTTTGATTTTAACATGTTTTTGAAGAAACACCAATGTGTTACGGAATTTCCCCTTGAATTTTGCCTTGCATCGGTTGTAATCTCCCCTATAATTTTAGAGAGTCAAGTTCGCATTGATCTGCGATCAATATGATTGAAACAGTTCGTTTTTTGGAGAAAAAATCGGTGCAAGCGATTCGTCAGCAATTGGCAAGTGATCTTGAACGGTCGAAAACATCACAAGATGTTGAAAATGTTCGTGTTAAGTATCTCGGACGCAAGGGAATCATTACGCTTTTGGCCAAAGAAACCGATTTCGGCAAGATGTCGGTTGAAGAGAAAAAATCGTTCGGTACCCGACTCAATGAATTGAAAGCCTTTGCATCGGAACTGTTAAGCCTTGCCGCTGAAAAGTCAAAAGAGGTCCATTCGGCAGTTCGGGAATCACGCGAACTGGACCTGACCGTTCCCGGCACCCGGCGACGGCTCGGAGCATTGCATCCGATCACGATGGTACAGCTTGAATTGCAACAAATCTTTCAGGGAATGGGGTTTATGGTCTTGCAGGGTCCCGACGTCGAAACAGAGTATTATAATTTCGAGGCACTGAACATTCCCGGAGACCATCCGGCACGCGACATGCAGGACACGTTTTGGCTCAAAAACGACATGGTACTGAAAACGCATACGTCGGCAAATCAGGTCCGAACGCTCGAACGGTTTGGAGCACCGGTTCGGGCGATTTTTCCCGGACGCTGTTTCCGTTACGAAGCGATCGATCCAAGTCACGAAAACACCTTTTACCAATGTGAAGGGCTTGTCGTCGACCAAAATATTTCCGTGGCCAATCTGATCGCCGTGATGAAAACTTTACTCGGCGAAGTGTTTCAGCGCGAGGTTAAAGTCCGGTTGCGTCCCGGTTTTTTCCCGTTTGTCGAACCGGGATTCGAACTCGACCTCAACTGTCTGATCTGCGGTGGCAAAGGATGTTCAACCTGCGGCGACGGCTGGATCGAATTGATCCCGTGCGGACTGGTGCATCCCCGCGTGCTTGAGTATGGAAAAATCGATTCGAACAAATACAGCGGTTTCGCCTTCGGGCTTGGACTGACCCGACTGGCCATGATGAAATACGGTGTCCGTGACATCCGCCTGTTCAACGCCGGCGATATTCGGTTTTATGAGCAATTCGCCTGTATCCTTTGAAGTGAACAGTGAAAAATGAATAGTGAAAAGTGAGGAATCATGCGTGAATCGTGATTTGCCATTATTCATTTTTCGTTTTTCACTTTTATTGTGCCGCCACTAAAATTTGAGCTTGCCCGATGAATTGCCTGCATCGCCGGCAATAAAAAGTCTCACTATTTTGTGTGTATCAACAATGTCGGCGCAGCAGGCAGCCATGAAAGTGGTTCAAATTTTATGATCGCATCTATAACTATTCACTTTTAACTATTCACTTCCCCATGCCTTACATACAGAATACCGACGACGACCGGAAACAGATGCTTGAAACGATCGGTGTGCGATCGGTTGACGAGTTGTTCACGATGATTCCGCAGGAATTGCAGCTCAGGCGGTTGCTCAATCTGCCGACGGCACTCTCAGAATTGGAACTGACGCAATTGTTGGGGAAAATCACGGCGTCGAATCAGGCGGCGACCGAAATGGTCAGTTTTCTCGGAGGCGGGTGTTACGACCATTTTATCCCGGCCGCGGTTGATACATTGGCGTCACACGGCAATTTTGTGACCGCTTACACCCCTTATCAGGCGGAAGCAAGTCAGGGAAGCTTGCAGGCGTTTTTCGAGTACCAAACGCTGATCACCGAACTGACCGGGATGGACGTTTCGAATGCCAGCATGTACGACGGGGCGACTGCGTGCGTCGAAGCGGTCATCATGGCCTGTTCGACCGGAAAACGTCACCGGGTCGTTGTGCCCGACACGTTGCATCCTGAAACGCTCCAGACGCTTGAGACGTATCTTGCCAATCTTGAAATCGAACTCGTATTGTTGAAAACGACTGCCGGAAAGATCGATATGACGCTGCTGAAAAACATGGTGGATGAAAAAACGGCATGCGTGCTTGTTTCGCATCCGAATTTTTTCGGAAATCTCGAGGATGTGCAACA
>JGI20166J26741_11584362_pt1 | contig 11834 bp, 6 predicted proteins | sample TergutCu122P5_FD_26741 | JGI IMG/M metagenome (IMG submission 26741) | reverse complement strand
ATGTATACAACTATGTCCTCCTGAAGATGAGCCCTTGATGCTCGGAACATGTACAGGAGAATAGTATTTTATGAATAAATAACAATCAGTGCATCAAGTTGGTAATTAATATATAGTCAATTCATGATGCACGGTCAGAAAAACATTAAGTTCTATTTAGCCTGCTATAGTACACAGGCTGTCAAACATAACATATTAACTCAGAAAAGATTCGGACCAAGATGAAATTAAATAATTCACACAGCATTTGCTTCAAAGCTTTTGGACAACAAAGGAAAATGCGGTGCTTATGTGTGTAAGCTACTGCACATATGGAACAGCGAGGAAGCAGGGACAGGAAGAACTGGAACATACGGACCGCCGTTACGCGATTTCAGTCCAACGTGTGGGACAGAAGACATTTGCTAGCAGCAGCTAAACTTCGCCACATCAAAAAATCTAGCTGTTAAGAGCACGATGTTTCTGCACCGAAACATTCATAAGTGCACGTGGACCTCTCCTGATGGGAAGACTTGCAACGAGACTGATCACGTATCGACAGACGGAGTTAAAGCATACTTATGTTCGATATCTGAGGGAAGCTGACTGTGATACTGGTCACTATTTGGTGGTAGCAGAAGTTAGGGACAGACTGTCAGTAACTAAACAAGCAGAACAGAAGTTTGATAATGCAGACATACGATGTCAATAAGCTAATAACGTGGAACTTCGGGAACGGTACTGGCTTAAAATCTCAAACAGGTGTTTAGAGAACTTAGCCGATAGCTGGGAAACAAACAGGACTAGAAAAGTTATTGTTTGACAATATGCACACGGATGTACTAACCGGGATACGTAAATGCAGCTCCTATTTTGCATGCTGCAACTGTACTGATACTGGTGCTACAGTACACGAGAAACCTTTGTGCAGTCACTTGCTGTATGCTTACTTTAAAAGGAGTTCCAGTAAGGGAATGAACAACTGACGCGTAAATCCGAATAAAGAAAAAGTAAGTTGTGACGTTAAACAAGAACACAGGGTCACAAATCATGTGTTAAAAACAGCTAGAACACGTCAGTTGTTCTCAGGCCAGCTCGTCGCAGTAACAGCTAGTTGTAAAGGAGCTGAGATTTGGCATGGAGTCGATGCGTTGAGAAGGTCTTTACCTCGTGAAGCCCTGACTTCAGTACATACATCGGACTGTGCTGTGTTACAGAAACAGGAGATACATGAAAACTGGGGATAAAGACGAAAATATTAAAATTACATTAGATTCTAGAGAAAAAGCTTCTGCCATCATAAAAGTGTCGCTCGTGTCGATGCTGAGGCCTTAGAGACTCGATAAGGAAGAGAAGAAAGGTGGGTGTGCTTGAGCCTATATTGGTCCCATACAGCAGAACCGCCTGTGTGTGTCCGCCACAGATTCAGGCTCCTAATTAAGACAAGGGGAAAGGGAGAAGAGGGACCAAGAGGGAGGTAAAGGAAGGGATATTGATCACGAAACCAGAGGGAAGAGAGGGAAGCTGTCTGGATGTGGGGTAGCAAGAGAAGGAGTAATTTTCTCGACCGACAAGGACCGAACGGCACGTTGTGCCGTCATGTGTATGCATGCTACATGTGTGAGTGTACACGCGATACGTCAAGAAAAGTTGAACAGCCTGAATGAAAAAGAAGGCAGCGACAGGATAATGAACACGAAGAATGTTTAACATCTCACTGTTTTGCTCCGAAGCTAATTGTCCTTGTTATATACACAGGGCGGTGCTAATTTGCAATTTCACTGAAGCTACTCAGAAAATCGTGAAAAAAAGGCTTCTACTGGAACACCTGGCTTCTAGGCGTACGCAAATTTGTCTGTAAGGGGAAGACGGAGTGTCACGACAGCACGGTCGATAAAGCGACCAGAATGTAGACTGTGCAATCAACGAATGGGCACTGGGTTTCAGGCAGCAGCAAGAGATTAGGCGGACAGACTGCAGTGGGTGCTGCTGGACAGCAGGTTATCAGATTGTTCGGGAACAAAAGAGAGTACTGAGTGTTCGACATTTACATCTAGCACCAAGTACATACATAAATCTCAATACGCAAATCCTGTAAGACTGCATATGGCGCACTCCCTGACGCAGTAGACTGCACAAACGTCTTTGCTGACAAAATGGCATAACTTTCACAGTACACGCCAAAACGTACTTCCATTTACAACCATACGAAATGCACGGCCTTGCCTACGACGATTTTCAGAAAACTCGTAAAACAGCAGCAGCATTAGGTTCAGATCTCTCTGACCGACTTTCACACAAATCACGCAATAAATATGAGAAGAACTGATACAAAGTTATATATGCTCCTACGTAAGTATTGCTTTGGCTGAGCCGATTTTCACGAAACAACCAAAACTCAATAAATCTTCGTGAACATCCGCCGCACCGACTTCACCCCTACCCTCCCCTCCCCCAAAAATGAAGTATTTAGAAAGTACTCTATGTGTAAAACTGCATGTACGCCCTTTTATTAAAGTAAGGTTTACACTAGAGTGTGTCACTAAACTCACATTTGATCATCGACATACGGAATTTCACAGAAAGTGGTCAGTAAATACGAACAGTCCGACAGCACTTCATTTTCGCTCATAAGTAAAGTACGGCTGTTCCTGGGCCAATATCCACGCGACTAATGCTACATGGACAAATGTCAGTTAAGTAACTCCCATACAGACATGCGTCAAAATCCTACGAAAGGCAAATGGCTGACATTTGGTCACAGACGGACGGACGGGCATGGTCTGCAAATAAGGCGTTCTTCGTGCCTCGTAAAGAATGCCTAAAAAAGGCGAGCTAAGGCAAAACTTTATCAGAATAAGGACTATGATATTCACTCGGTACGTCCGGCACCGCACATCTTTAGCGACAGCAAACGGGCCGAGAAACCTGAATATCACGTGGAAAGACGGACTCTCTGTTCCTCCGTAATTAGCATACAGTGATATTTTGTTGCTCACATGAAATCAGACACAACACTTTATTATTTTGATCTCTGAATGGTATTTTGTAGGTTACGAGATTTTGTGATATTTTATAGACAGAGGGAAAGAGTCTATTGTGCAGATGTAACTAGTCATGTAATAGTTTACCGTGCAGATGTAACTGGCATTGCAATGGTCTACAGCGCAAAAGTAACTGGCCACTTTTAATGTTTGAGTGATATATGCCTGTTGTGTTCCGATCAACAGGCATATTTATACAATAGACAGCCACGCACAACACATTTAATGATTTATAAGACTACGTTGGCCGCAACTAGTACCCTCAGAATTTGCTGTATTGTGCATGAAGGGTTATTGCATACATATACCTATAAACCAGCCATGTAACAGTCTCTTGTACAGATGTAACTAGCCAGGTACAGAGCTTAACAATACGCGTTACATTTCCTTCGCAGTCCGCTCCATGAAGCAGAATTCCGCTTGCGAAATTAAGATCCGTTGACGTAAGCAAGAAATCTGTAGGTAAGCCAAACGTTCGGGACAGTCGCCACTGCCCTTTATACTGACACAATGCACCGCGTCCTCATTTCCACATCTCCTTTATGAAAATTAAATATTATACACCCACCTAAACCTTCGTCTTTGAAATGGACTCTTTCGTTTTCTCACCGTTCTTTGTAATTCCTCTATCTGGAGCTGGAAATTTAGCAGTATTACTGGGATGTTGTTATTTCAGCAGGTGCAGCAAACACTTGTAACTCATTTTTAAACCGCTCGTCTACTGCCGGTTACTTCAGCGGCCAGTTAGTTATCACGAATGGCTGACGCCATGCGCCATGTGCCTAGGTCCCGCGGTAGCAAGTGGCTTAGAAACAATTCCCCCACCTTGTTTCGCTCGATAAAACATTAAATCTACAGGTGGTGGAAATGTAAATGTTGGTATCTTCATAAGATCACCCCTTCGCGCAAAGCGGGATGAAGTTTGCTGGAGTGATCTTTGGTTTCCACTTCATGGGGAATTCAGAGGTCATCTGGAATTATGGGATACTTCATCTCTTACATGATGTAATGCAATGTCTTACAGCGGGATTTATAAAAAAACACATTTTCAGACAGGCAGTTCACAAGAAACTGATAACTTCATGGTGGTGGAAATGAGGGAATTCTGCAGGAACTGCTACATTCCGTACTGTTACAGCATTCAGTCGAGAATACAGAAGGAAAAAACACGCACTACCCGAGGAAAAACATGATATAAATGCGAGAAAAATTGTGCTATAGGATCACTCGAGATAATGCTACTCACAAAGATTCACGTAGACAGCAGTGCCAAATTTGGTCCAAATTATTTCAGTATTTTGCGATAACACATAAGAATTGACTTCACACCACACCGTAATATAAAGAAAGGTAGAGACCAGTCATAAGGCTGCTCCCAGCTCCCTGTTACATCTAGACTAGACCGCTGATATCGTCAGTTAAACCGAGCGATTTTACTGTGTGACGTCATACCTGATGGGAAAACTGAGTAAACTGCGCAGTTTTGATAGGCAATAGCGCAGGCCTCAGAACTGTCCTTTCCAGTCGTCTTTCACACAGAGAACTGCGCAGTTCACTCAGGGAATCCCACACACATTCAGTTCAGTTTTTCGTGCAGTTTTTTTACACAGTTAAACAGCACAGTTTAACTTAGAGTGTATGAGGCCATTTAGATTCACCATCGACAGCACTAGTATTCTGAAGTGACTCTGAGATCGCTGGCCGACACCAGCCCAATCACAAGATACGGATTACATAACTGATAATGCACTGCATGCATCGAAGGCTCTCTTTTGTAGTCTGCCGGTTCGGGTTGATTCTGTGGCAATTTCTTACAGCTTGGAAGGATACAGACTAAATGTCTGATTGGTCACGTGTGCGTCAGACGACCGAGTATACAAGCAGGAACTGCCCGTGAGTTATGGTTTCGAATGTCGGTGGATTAGAACCCACAGGATTTGAAAACAGTGAAGTCAGATGCTGCAGTGTTAATTCCAAACTGATACAAATGCCCAAACGAAGAATATTTCCGCTACAAAAATTCTGGATATCATCTTATTAACGGTCCGCATAATATGGTGTACTTTCGCTGCAACGAAACGTCCACCTGAGCGCACGACACCACGGAAGGTCAGACACTCGGCCTCGCCACCAGCTTCTGTAGCAAAGAGCAACTGTTTCTGTACATAATGCTGTTCTGTATTCAGTTGTACTGTGTGTTTGTTTAATTAGCAGTCTTCATTAAATATTAATCAGAGTCTATTAAATGCTTACACACACGTGGAGCATACATTTAACTGCCTTTACTATTATTCACATATTTACATACAGGGTGTTTCTTGTATGGCGCCTTTGAGCACGGCAGCTTTACTGCGCAGAAGTACATCATACAGACTTCCAATTACAGCAGCCGTATTCACAGACACGATCAACGTAACACCCTGCATTTAAATTAAGGGTCTCATTATCTGTTAAAGAACAGTGTCTACCACGCCATACCTGGACGCAATTCAGTTGCTGTACAAGAATCCCTTCCCACAGTGTGACAGACAACACACGCATTTCCCACGCCAAACAACGGTGTTATCAACAACTCAACACCGCGCAGTTGACATATCATTTTCTACTTTCCTTAACAAATGCCGATAAAAAGAGGCACACACTGCAGGCTTGAGGTTCATCTATCGGCGTTCTTTAAGACCCAAGCCTTCTGGGATGTTACGCTCTCTCGCTGGGCGAGTGATTTCCGGCGTTTCGAAGGATCCTAGTGCCTTCATCTTCAGGGCGAAGCAGCTATAGATAGGATTAATTGAGTCTCGAAGAGGAAGGGACTAGGATGGATCAAGACGTCGGAAACTACTCACCGAACGGCACGCCGTAACATCCACGAAGGACTCCACTCCTTTACGGCAAGAATTCTTCCACACAAACACGCCAAACTTAACAATCGCATACGAACGGGTTTAGCGTTGCCCTCACTTAATCACAATGGTACTGGAATTCCTGACAAATAGCCTAAATAGGTGGCTCCTGCTCTTATTAATGTCCGCGGCTGACCGCTCGGAAAATAATATGCTAATAGGACGACCGCTGTGGCACTGCTTTTAGGTGAGGACACTCTGAGATAGACAGCAGTTTTGCTGAGGTGTTTTCCTCTCCGAGAGTGGAGAAATAAGTTTTTTTGTAACTTTTCACTGACACTCAGTTCGTTGTGACCTGTCACTGACACTCAGTTCGTTGAGACCTGTCACTGACACTCAGTTCGTTGTGACCTGTCACTGACACTCAGTTCGTTGTGACCTGTCACCGATACTCAGTTTTTAAACACCCAGCCGAGTCCCTTTTGAGTCCCTCGAAAGAACCTCTCCCGAGTTTTAATTATCCGATCCGGGATCCTGCCAAGGGGCTGAGGTGAATGTAAATAGGCGAGGGAGTGAAAGAAGACGCGAAGCGAATCCCGTATCTAGCAGACAGACGTGAATAAGAACTATTACACGGGGCCAATAACTCTTTTCCTTCAACTTCTGACGTTACTACATGTTAATTTAGACGTGTTTCCAGAACGCTGTAAGAAGTACGTTTATATAGTGAATAAAAGCAATCAGCAGTACTTACACTGGAGATGTGGGCGGAAAAATTATATAGCAGTCATATATCGGTAAACACACAATGTTAGTCAAAACACGCCCACAGCTCTGACGAATTATGTTAGCGTAAAACTGAGAGTTACATCCAGCTCCTTCAACTTGCTGTCCACACCTCACGCAGTAACTAACTCTCTGCTAACATATCCAAAGGATGCCACACATAACATACCGGTATACGGCCGATCGTGGCCAACTTTCAATAAACACTTCCCATCGACTCGCATATTCTGCAATATTTAGTTTGTTATCCGCGCTTTCGCTTTCAGAGGGGTTTCAAAACCAAAATGTATAAGCATATATAGGCATACGAGATTTTACTTTCTCATAGCACTATTGCTGAAGGTAAGCCTTCTCAGATGTGACGCTGTCAACGTCCGAGTAGTTCCCGACGTTTCGAAGGTATCAGGGGCCTTTCGAATTACTGGCCCAAATATGCTGAGCCATATCCCAGAAGACACATCTCCAGGACAAAATTTCTTCTCAGTATTTATCTGTGTGGTTTGCTTGAATTTCGCAGTAACCGAAGACTTTTTTAGAAAAAAATTCAACCACTTTCTTCAAGAACCAATTTTCTGGAAAAAAAAAAGTGGGTTTCAAACATTATATACTGGGGTTTCGCCTTATAAATAATTCACAGTTCATCTGGTACAGTACAGTGTGAGACGCACACACAACTCTTACAGGTAGGTGTCAAACTGTAAATAACAAAGCAAAGCGGTACATAATCACAAAACGGTAATTCATATATTTGTCAGTTTAACGTAGAAGTGCGACAAATGTAAATAACTTGGTGTGTTGACATTACAATACGATTACAAGGGAAAAAAACGGTTAAATATTTGTCTTATTATCTCGTACTTTCCACTTGGGAGTCAAAAGCGATGAACAGCAGTAGGGTTGACTTCTATTCTTATCTAGACGTTTTTTATATTCTCTTCGTAGCAGGGTAAGTGTCAAGTGTTTGTGCACTTGACACCCTTTTGAATCAGATTCCACCCCTCACGTCTCTCTTTATACGAGAAGAGTGGTGAGAAAAAAAAAGAGAGCCATGAAAAGAAGAGGGAAGGGCAATGGATCGTGCCTGAGAGCAGGAGAAAAAATAAAAACCTTTAACGCACAAAAAGACCAGAGAGTTTTTTGAAGATGAGTTTATTTAAGACTCAAATGGGATTTATATCACCCCTAGCTCTAACTGCTTAATTTAATGTCCGATACTGGATTCATTAATTACAGTTCATTTTTATTATTATCAATTTAATCAACAGGTAGAGTTGATACAATTCCGATATTCCAGTTTTATTAAAGGGGAGGAATATAAAGTCTAATTAAACCAAAGTGAAATGTAAACGGTCATTTAATTAAATTTATTGTCATAATACAGGATCGTTAAGAAGCACTTTGTTAATCCCCTGAACACACAATATTCATGTAAATAGTATTTAAATTTTTCGCTTCTATCTGATACAAACGTACTGCGTCCGCATGGCACAACTGAACTTATTAGTACCCTATAGGGCAATGAACGCTGTTTGTTCTCAGAGCCACACAAAACACACAACACACTGTGTGGGCAGATTATAAAGTTTCTGAAAGTTACACTAATGCCATATTCAGTCAGCTCTCTGCCACGAACCGCTAACAGACATCCATACAAACTGCAATCAGTACGGATCACGATATGACACTTTAATCTGTTTTGTTGGCCTGTTTCATCTTCGCAAGGTCCAGGGCTCGAATCTGCAACTGGACACACAATATACTGCCAACCAGTTACCCTAATTTTCCTCAGTTACTACAGATATATGCATAAATAAAACCTTCAAACAGCGCATAACCGTCTCCTTCCCGATCCACTGAGAGTCGTCAGAGGACTGCACTGCACGTGCTGATACTGTAGCAGCAGCTACGACACAAGGAACTGCTGCCGTCAACCTCAGACTGTACCCTGAAGGTGCAGGCAGCATGTTCCATCCGAAACTTAACTCAGGACGTCACAATCACCGGCGGCAGAGCGTCAAATGCCAAAGGCTACTGAGACTACGGTGCACAGAGCGACCACAGCGTTACGACGCCCTTAGCGTGGAGATAAGAAGTTACGTTGAAACACTGGCCAACATGGCGCGCGGTCACGTGGCAGGCTGTATGTGGGTGGTGGATCGTGCTTCTTTCGTCTTAAAAAACAGGCAGGCTCCTTCGAAACGTCGGGAAACACCAATGATACAACGTAACATGTTGGCAGACCTGTAACCACTGCGATAACCTCGGCCCTACTTTGACAGACGGTGGTTGAGTAATTTTGGTACAGTGCACAGGGCGTCTAATCAGAACAGCGAAAGTAACGTCAGGGACACAAAAAACGTCGCTTTTTCTTACGTCATAATGCGGAATTCGAATTCAAGCAGAATGAGTTTGACGCGTCGTAGTTTGCAAGCCGGAGCTTTAAACACTGATGATTCAGTCAGTTAAACTAATTCACCGTGAAATCAATACGACCGTTCAGCAGACACCGTTTTGAAAAGCTCTTTAGGTGGATTACAAATTGTCCGTATTTTGGGACATAAAGGTTCATTACCGTGCTCACAAAAGCGCAATCCACGCCCTAACATGTTCACAGTAAGTACTGCGTAACAAATAACATGTTCACTTCTTACGTAAGAGCTAGTTAGCCCCGCGCCCAACCCCCAAGATGGACAACCTGCTGTCGGCGGTCCGCGTAACTGCTCACTGCTAACCTCCTCATCTTCAAACCGTCTCTTCAACCCGCAATCTGAGTGCCCTGCCCATCATACTGCAGCGATAGGGACAGCAGTAGAAATACAGAACACACACACACACACACACACACACACACAAGCACAAACTGAAACAATTTATTCAGAATAGTGATAACTGGAAAAGAAACAAGCGTATCTTATCTCATCTTACAACAGCGGTGGAACACGTAGTAATTTTCATATCACGAACCGCATGACGTCAACTGTATCTCGTTGGTAGCGACAGGCGCCAGGAAACAGTGAGAGCGAGGGAGAAGAAAGATTTAATTAAGGCTAGGTACAAAAAAAGAAGAAGAGTTGGAAAACAGCGGAGACATGGTGTAAGAATGCGCAGGTGGTACAAAAAAGGAGGGGGAACGATGCCTTGCATCCCATAGTTTGGAATCTGGTGGCGACATATTTTATGAAAAGGAGGCAAAAACAAACAAAAAAAAAAGATACGAAATGATCCGACAGATCGCAGTGATACGAAATTAACTTTACACGTTACTGAGTGCTGCGTGTGGAGATTGGCGTGCTGCTTGGTGGCTGCTTTATGTACCGCCAGGTTTAACATTCAACAATTCTACGTCCTGCCCACACACTGTATTTATGTTTTGTGTGTATCTCAGAACAAACAGCCATTATTTCCCTATACAACATTAACTGACAGATTTTTGCAACCGACACGGAGTGTGTTTACTGCGCGGTACGGACTGAGTACTTGTAAAAGGAATCCCATTCAACAGAGTTTAGTAAGCATCAATTTTAGTGAGATTCGTTCTTTAGAATCCAGCAACAACTGAGCTGGTGAAAAAAACTCCCGAGCTTCAAGGAACCCGAAATTTCATTACCGTGTTTACAAGATCCCGTCACTGCTCCATGTCCTGAGTTTAGTCCCAGTCACATATGGCACTCTATATCCAGGTCTCTCAAATTGTCATTTTCCTTTAGATTTAACGACAGAATTTTCTGCTCGTTTTCTCTGTCTGCCACTCGTGCTATATGCATCGCCCAGCCGCATCCTCCTCCATTTCACATCGCTAATAATATTATGCGAAGAGTAAGGCCTATGAAGCTATCATTACTTACAGTTCTCCTGTTTCCTACTTTGGCCTCTCTGTCACGTAGTAATATTTATTCATTATCGTATTCTGAGAGAATTTATACTTTTTTCTTAGGTTGACAGACCAGGTTTTGCACCCACAGAAAACAAAACAGACAATTATCACTGTCCCATGTCTTACTCGCAGCCGCACTGATATCTCCCATTTATGACAGTTCTATTGGCTGGAGTTGGGCTCCGTCTTATCCCCCTCCCCCACCCCTCCCGTGGGTCTGAATGACCACTACCCTATTGAATCCGATCCAAATAATTTCAAATCTGAAGATGGGGGTGTAATGTTCTTCCGAAATTCAGGTGCCCACAAGTAATACTACGTTGTTTCAGGACCCAAAATCCGCATATTGTGAAGTTTTATGCATCAAGATGGGAGACAAGAAGAGAAAAAGTTCTGAACGGAATTATAGAGAGCATTGCGCGAAATTAATCATCTCTTAATTACTACTGACGGAGGATGTACTCACAATGAGTTATAGAAAACTGAAGACTGCTTGCACCTAATTACTCCTTTTGTCTGTTGTTGTCGGATATCGCATAACAACCAATAAACTGCGTTCAGCTGTGATACCCTGTAGGCCTAGGTGCAGCCTGTTGAATGTCGTTATGAAAGATGTGCACTGCTCTTGTACGATCCAGCTCTTTGTTACATCTGAGAGCGGCCTGGCCGTACTGAGCGAAGCCAATAACGTTCACAGCCTCAGAGCAGCTTCTCGACATCAGAAGGAAACAAGCCGGTTGGCTAAAGCAGAGCAGATTTACTGAAATCTACTGAAAATGGATACGTACAGATAATTGGAGCTTATTTGTAAAAAATACGCACAACCGTACGATAAATGTTAGAGAATTATATCAACGGACGGAACGACCGGTCAGTAGAGTTTGAGCGGACATCAGTCGAATGGAGAAATAAACACACCAGGATGGCCAACACAAACGGAAATCTGAATTACGCACAATAAAATGTGAAGGGTGGACACAACACTTGGATTGATCCGCTTGATTGAAAATGTGACGTACAGACATACACACAATATTATGCATTACTATAACTGGCTTGCGATACAAACTGCATAATCAGAACACACAAAATAACTCACAAACGTGACAACACTAAACGACGGCTTGCCGGTCCCAGTGGCCGCGCGGTCTAAGGAGTAGGTGCACGGACGCTCGCCTGCCGCGATCGTGGGTTCGAATCCCACCCAGGGTTTGGATGTTTGTGTGTTGTGAGTGTTGTGTGTTGTCAGGTAGAGGTCTCTGCGACGGACTGATTATTCGTTCAGAGGAGTCCTACCGACTGTGGCGCGTC
>JGI20166J26741_11584251_pt1 | contig 11834 bp, 7 predicted proteins | sample TergutCu122P5_FD_26741 | JGI IMG/M metagenome (IMG submission 26741) | reverse complement strand
GGGGGGGGGTTGGTTTCACTATTTGGCAGCTTCTTACAATTTGAAAGACTTTGCTAATCAGCAGTCATGAGCATTGGAATCGAAATATTTGAAACCAAACATGTTGTGTGTAATGACATCTTCATCATGTTTTCAACATTTTTATATTGTGTAAATTTCATACTGATAATAGTTGCTTCATTCCTTTAGTAGCTTCTGCAGATTCATGACCTCCATCCCCACCACCAAGATCCTAAGATATCAAGTGTCACCATCCAACAACACCGGCTTCCTGACACCCAGAGTATCTATTAAGACAATCCATATTTCCTCATAAGTCCACCTACATAGTTTTGTATCCATGCTGTCTTCCTTTACTCTTGCTTGCTCACATGGCTTGCTTTATTTGATTGTTTAAAGTGTGGTAATAGGATGCTTGAATAAGTGTAACTATGAGCATGACACATTGAACAGGGACGAATATCCAAGATGCTTACCAAAATAAGACACTGCGACATGCTTGTAAAAACAAGCCAGCCATGATTACTTTACTAAAATAAGACACTGCAACTTGCTTGTAAAAGCAAGCCAGCCATGATTACTGCAGCACAGGCATGAATGCTGCGCCATCTTACAGTGACTTACACAAACAAGATATTACACTTTTTTTTTTGGACTGATGAGAAAAATTTTTACATAGTACTAAATGATGTGTTTTCTTAATTGAATCATATGTTAAAACTTTATCATACTGAAATTCTATTATATTTTTTACTGAAAGTGTCCTGATGCTGATCTTCCTAGCCAGTCAGTGATAAATTGGTAAAGAACATTTTTGGTATGTTTCCACTGTACAACATAAAGAAATTTAGAAGATGGAGTATAGTGACAGAAGAAAAATTTGGTGAAATGTAATCTTCCTTGAGAGCACAGCGTACATACACAGTTACAATTTGTCATAAAAGCACAGTCTGTTGTTTTGCTGGCATCTGTTCACTCAGCAGGACTGTTGAAATGTGTAAAATAACTGTTGTACATCTTAATTATGGTGCTGGGATTCGTTTCTGTCATTACAGTAGAGGCAAACTGATTCTGTTATACAGTAGTAATAGATCAGATACCGTACACAAAATTATTTACTGTCACTTTGCTTGGGCATTTGTGTATCATGTTGTGATGTGGAGTTTTTATCTGCCTTTTGTGTGTATACATGTTCAAATGCAAACATAAGATAAAAAGTACCCTTCCGTGTGATGTATTGTACATATCTGTCCGAGAGGTCATACGGTACAAAGTTTAGTTACATTGCAGAATGGTAGAATGTGAATATATAGCTGTTTTACTAAGCTCTTTGTGTCCGCACCATTATAGTTTACTACTTTTGGTGTTCGAAGGTTTGTTTTGAAGATTACATTGCACATTTTAATTTTATTAGCCCAAAATCCTTTCAGATTCTCAGTTCATATAATTTAAATATAAAGTAAAAGCAGGATGGGGATGGTATGTTTCAGAATTACAAACCTCATCTGTACTTCTCACTAGCACTGTTACCATTGACATGTGGGGGGGCGGGCAGAAGCTGTTCTATGAATGAAATTTACAGCAAGCCCTTCTAACACAATCTCATGCACTTTAAACTGACTACCACTTGGTATATTTTTTTGGATATTTGCTTTACTGAATTGCTTTGAAGATGGAAGTAAATGTAGAAAGGACAGACTAAATTTCATTTATCCCTTTAAGTAAGGTATGGCTTCCACGACACTAGTTTTCACAAAACTCTTGGCTGCTCAGTGGCATTACATGTGGTCTTTCATTCTGTATTTCCCCTGAATTGTGCAGAAAGTGTGGGTATGAATTCCTTTAAACTACTTGGTATTGTAGCACTTGTCACTCAGGTGGTTTACACAAAACTCACACTTTCTGAGCAGCGTATTGTGATATGCCACAGGCAGGCAGGAGGGTGTTGGCGCAGCACGTAACTCCACATAAGGTTCTTTCTTATTTGTAAGGAATGCCAAAAATGGATTCATTATTGAAAATTATGCTTTGTCTGTGAAAACCGTCTGTTCAGTGCTTACTGAGGGTATTGTGGCCAGGGCATGATGTGCTCAATTAAGCACAAGGGAAACTTCATCTTTACCCTTAAATGTAGAATAATTAGTTTTGTGATAACTAAATATGTATATTTTTTGGCTTAGAAGTTTGCTTAAGTTTGGAAAATATTTTCCATATCCTGTGTTTTAGACATTTTCAGTCAATTTAGGATTGCTTTCTTCTGGGGCGTGATGCCATTTGGTTTGGTAGATGGGTACCAGTGTTTCAGATTAATGTGCTACATCTGTCTTCAGTGAATATTATAAACAGTATAGTGCTAGTACCAAGCTGTCGAGCAGCGTGGCATCACATCTCAGAAGAAAGCCATCACTATGGTCCCCACCATCACAAATTCAGATTTCGTGATTCAGCACACTTTGTATTCTCAGGGCTAGGGCTCAGCAGCACCAGCTCTGGACGACGGGATTCGTTCGACAGAAACACGTCAGCGTTCTCTCCATCATTAGATTATGGTCGTCCGAAGTGGGCAACAAATTATGGTGCACTTGGTATGTAACTCTCAGTGTATGTGAATTAAGTACTGTATATATAAATAAAGGGGTTGAAGCACTGTGCTACAAACCAGAAGGTCACAGAGTCAGTTCCCGATGTAGTCATTGGGATTTGTCATTGACTTAATCCTTACACATTCCAAAACAAGCAACTGTAGAGCTCTTTCTTTCCCCCCTTCCTACCTACCTACCTACCTCCCTCCCTCCCTTCCTTTGTGCTTGTCTTACTTTCATTCTCTCACTTTATGTATACATTGAACCTGTGATGATGTTTTCCAGGCACAGTTACTGCATCTCCTAGCCCTATAGGCATACAAGGATCTCTTACACCTCCACCCACTCTCTCTACAACTGGAATGGGCAGTTCTTCAAATTTGCAGCTGGGAGCTCTAATGTCCAGTGCTACGGCTGCTGGTAGTCGCCTTCTTTCAGCAGCCCCAGGAGCTGAAGCAGCAAAATACAGAAATGGAGGGTTGCCAGGCATTAACACAAATGGAATGTTTGGCTCAAACAGCTCGCTCTTCACTAAGCTCGGAACTGGTGCCAGAGCAACAGGTGTAGCACCAACTCTTGAAAAACCTCCTGGCAGAAGTAGATTGCTGGAAGACTTCAGGTGTGTTAAAAATGCTTTCAAACCAGCAAACTCTTTTCAATAGTAGGTAATTGTCTAAGCTTTATGCATGGTATTGTCAGTAGAGGTTATTTGTAAAAGTTCTCAGACATCCCACAGCACGTGGCTTATAGGTATGTTGGTAACAGATCTGCTGATGTAGAAGCAGGGCTGTAGCAAGTTCCTGACATCCAAGTGTGAACCTGATAATAAAATAATGGACCTCCTTAGACCCAAACAACCTACTATTTAAAATTTTGCTGTAGTAAAAGTAAAAATTGTGAAAATTTTGTTCTCATTTCTATCTACCATGTTGCATGTAATATTTCTAGTTTCAAAGTAATCGATCTTGCCAAAACCAGCCTATGAAAAACTTGCACTCCATTATCAAATGTTAACAGTATTGCTGTCTCCCCATCTGGCCATCATGTATGTATCAGGAAATTCATTTGACCTGATGTTAAAAATATTTATGATCAATTTGACATGTCACATACATAAAAGGAAATAGCTTTATGCAGAAAATGAAATCAGGTGCAAAGGGTTTTGAAAAGCTGTTACTTTGGATGAGCAGAGTAATGGTTTGCTGTGACTTGTAGAGGTGAAGCAGATGAACTTACTGAAAGGTTTTGCATAATGTTTGTAACATCCTTTAATGGGACAGTAGTTTTAAACGTAAGAAATGTGTACTTGGTGACATAACAGGAGACAGACAGGGTCATCAATGGCTCTCAGGATTGCCGCATTGGAAGCAAGATCATAATTTACTTCCTCTTCATGGATGACATGAAACAAACAAGCAAATTATTTTTGTCCTGTGGGCACATTAGTCATAATACAGCAAACATCTGAAGTAACCCCTAAAAGGAAACCCTGCCTGCACAGTGGTATAGTGACAAGAACAATCTCTTCATTTGTGAATCAAAACAACAATGCCATTAGCAAAAAAATGGGTACTGAGGTGCATACTGTATCACTCTACTTCTGGCATTGTAACATGTGAAGCAGACTGCTGTATTTTGTGCACATTTGTTTCAGGTACAACAGAAAAAATAGCAAGTTCTATAATTTTCCCTTCAGTGTTTTCCAATAATTATGTGGAAAGACTTTTTTAATCTGTACTGCCTGTTTAATTACTGATGTTCATGAACTGTGTGTAATTTCTTCTTACATAGGAGTGATAGACACGCACCTCAATGTAGACTTTGTCACATAACATGGGCATTTTTTATGGTATTCAGTATTATGTGTTTCTTTATTAAGAAGTAACTTTATTCATGCTCGTAATGGTAATAGAGTGCATTAATCCTTTGACGCCAGAATTAAATCTGTCCTAGCAACGCTGCCTGCCGGAATTTTTTAGTGGGGCTTTTAAATTTTAATGCTTACTCTTAGGGAAAAAAAGCATATCTCATATACTTTTCCTTCAGATTTAATGAAATAAAATTTTGCACTGGGAGAAAAATGTTCACCTATTTTTATAATAAATTTAGGCCTGTGAATCGCATGTATTATATAAAATGTGGTGTAAATAGTTCATTGCTCACATAATTCTGGTTGCTGCGTAAGGTCTGTGGCACCTTGGATCACTGTTTTATCACGACACACAGTTTTCGCAAAGAGGGTGATATATTACAAATTTACTTTTGTGTGATATTCCACGAAACAAGGCACCATGCACAGGCCCACGTCACATGTGATGCACTGTGCCCTTTCTTTGCCTGCGAGAAGAACACAGACAGCAGAGCAGTTGGGTTGATTTCACTGGCCTAGTGTTTGTTATGGCTACTTCTGATGAGGCTGGCTGCTGCTGCTGTTCCTTTTCTTCTTCTTCTTCTTCTTCTTCTTCCTCCTCCTCCTCCTCCTCCTCCTCCTCCTCCAGAATTTCACTGATGGATTCCTCTTCAAGTTTTATTTATTTTTTTCTGCCCATTGCTCAAGACCCACAATCATCTGCCTTGTTTAGACTACTATGTATGACTCGGCATAGTTTCAGAAAGGTAATACCAGTGAAATATGACCATCTTCTATAGTAATGGCAGAACAGATCTAAAGCTACGATGTGACTGCTGTATAAAAATTCCAACTATTCAAGGGTGCCCAAGATGTTACTGCAGTGACAGCCATATGTTGCATGTTACTACCCCACACCCCCTACAGATTACCCCAGCACTACAAGAGGCATGTCTGTGGGCCCTTCTTTAGCTGTAAACATTGAGTTATGTGGATATCTCCGATTTTTGAGCATTAGTTTTGTCTGAATTATATGGATACAGTACACCACTGACAACCTTTCTGGTCAACAATTAGAGTTTGCTTCATAGGCCAGTGTTGATATTTCAATCCACAGTGAAGTCCAGAGCATGCGATAGTCAAGGCAAGCAGTATCAGAACCATGTTAGCTGGGGAAAATGTGCAGTTACTAAGTGTCTACATATGTATCATATGTGGAGGGGTTTAGGAGGTGGAGGGGGTACATTCTGGCTCCTGAACGAGAGCCTGACCTTCAACGGTCCTGAAGCACAGCAAGCAATGTTAGTTAACCAAATGGGAGTGAACGAAATTCCTCCAAACTTCGACACACAGTTTGCGACGTCTTTAGAAGTCATTCGGCATTAAAGGGTTAATAGATTTATGTAATAAAAGTACCAAAGAGAAGTATTATCTTTCAGGGTGTGACTCTGTGTAGTTTTCTAGATAAGTTCCTTCAGAGTGTTGATACATACTTGCCTTTCTGCATGGCTTTACCTTCCAGAAGATGGGACTGCAGTCTCTGCTGTGACAACCTTAAAGCATACCAAATGAAATAATATTCAGTACTATAAATGTCCACTTAAGTTGAGAGATTTACATTATGTGAGTAGGTTCTTTTGTGTTTTCTGTGTTGTGCCAGTTTTCCGTTTTTTGCTAGTGGCATTTCCTTTTACATCTTATTTTGTATTATGTCCACAGAAATAATCGATTTCCAAGTCTGCAGTTACGAGATCTGGCAAATCACATTGTTGAATTTTCTCAAGATCAGCATGGGTCTCGGTTCATCCAACAGAAACTCGAACGTGCTACAGTTGCAGAAAAACAGATGGTATTCTCTGAAATCCTTACAGCTGCATATAGTCTCATGACAGATGTTTTTGGAAACTATGTGATTCAGAAGTTCTTTGAATTTGGCACACCTGAGCAGAAAACTACCTTGGCACAGAAGGTAATGGGAAAATTATCTTAACTACTGTATTTTTTAAAATGTTTTTTGACCGTTCATTGTGATATATCCATACAATAAGAACCAACAGGATGTACTCTATATACATTCAATTTATTTAAATAAATAACCTCCACATGTTTGGAGCAGGCTTACTGCTCATCATCAGGAGGTACTACTCTCTGTATACAGCAGTTGGTATATGTTGACTGGCTGTTGGCAGGATCCTACATCCTGTTGGTTCTTATTTTATGGATATCTTAACTACTCTTTAATTTATATTGGAGGGGTATATCAAGAGCAAGTTCAGAAGGGTCTGTTTTCCTTCAGGCGTTTCTTACTCATTTGATAGTGAGATACCTTTGCAGATGGTTAGACATTACCAGTAATTCTTTTACGGCCATAGACCTTACAGTATAAGACCATAACCACCACGTGTAGGTCTCATATAGTTGGATTTGTGTGAACAAGTAAGCATTTTATGGCATTGATTACTGGTGTCTAATTTCAAGGTGTGCGTAGTGGTTCAGCCATGTTGCACTTTGTGAGATGCCTGTCGTGTGAGTTCACACAGTTCATCTAATTATGTTTCAAATTTTTTGTAGATTATTGATTTGCACTGTAAATCTTAAAAAACCCCTGTGTTGCAGGTTCGAGGACATGTGTTGCCATTAGCATTGCAGATGTATGGGTGTCGCGTGATTCAAAAAGCTTTGGAGTCCATCTCACCAGAGCAGCAACAGGAGATTGTGCGTGAACTTGATGGACATGTCCTGAAGTGTGTGAAGGACCAGAATGGAAACCATGTTGTGCAGAAATGTATTGAGTGTGTTGACCCTCATGCATTACAATTCATCATTAATGCATTTTCTGGCCAGGTAAGTGTACTAGCACAAAATGTTTTTATCTAGCAATCTTTTTTTAAAAGAGATTTATTGCACAGAAAAATCAGTGAAATACACAGGGTTACAAAATTGTTCCCTTAACCAATTTGCCATAGTTGTTACTGGCAGAGTGAGTGGTAGAGTATCTACCGTGTTAGGTAGTTATAAGAGTAGCAGTGAAAAATGAGTACAAAAGGAAAACACTGCAGATCTAGTAATCTACTGCCATCCTGATTAAGGGGGTTCTTAGTCTGCAGCATACTTGGTCATATGTACCTAGGAAATGTTGGGCATGTACAATAATATCCCATGACTTAGCACGTATTCCACATACCCACTCAAGCCTTTTAGTGTTTAATACATTTTTCATTTTATATAATCTTTTCTTGATACATTGTTCTCATCATTATTGGATTAAGTTTTTCTATGTTGATTTATTATGGGTCTGAAAGCCTTCCAACCTGTCTCTTGTTTTTCTAAATGATCTTGGGGGGGGGATTTGCATGCTTTGAGATGCAGAAATCTCATAGAAATCCTGATTTCTGACATTAACCTTTTGGCACTGAAATTAAATGCCTGGTGTGATCTACAGAAGACTGGAATTTAAATGAGGGCTGTAATTGGCCATCACTAGTTGGTAATATTTGCTATTCTGAGCATTTTCATACTGTATGCTACCAGTCGGTAATATTTAGCACCAGAGGGTTAAATTAAAATTCTTTAATTTATGCTAAATTATTATTTAGTTCTCATTTTTGTATCCACTAGGAAGTACAAACCAAGAACTTATATCCACAGAGTGTAGGTTATTTTTGTTCCTAGCAAACCAATGTAAAAGAGGTTGCACTATAGAGCGTTAAAATTCACTCTGGAAGTTCAGCAGCAAATGGTGGCAGGGCTGCACAAAATTCCTATGGACTTATTCGAGTAACAAGAATCATACAGCTATGCCCCCTCAAAATGTGTCTTGTGCACAATGTTTCTTATGCCTCAGATTTAATGAAGCAAGAAAAGTAGAAAATGAATGGGCAGTTAGTTACACAAGTTTTTCCATTCATAACACATGTACCATTGGTTTACGTTTAGATGTTTTTAAGGCTTTCTTGTTTTCTTTCTGGCAGTAGAAACACAGCCAGCCATATGGTACTGCATTAAGGCTTGTGAGGAAAAAATTCTCAGTGTAATTTCCTCTTTTATTGAAAGAATATCTAGCATTGACTAACATATTGCTCTACTCGTTCACATGTCAGGACATTGACCCTTGAAGGGACAGTAATGCCTAGATGAATTTCTGTTTATCCTGTTTTGCCCTCCTTATGACTCCACATAGATGTTTTTTATCATCCACTGCCATATAAAAAGGGGTCTCAAAAATACAGTTTTCTCATGTCTGATACATTACAGTTTATGCTTCTTGTTCCCTTTATATTAGTGAATTTCAGGTAGTGCCAGTTGCCATGATAGGCTGCTAGAAGTTATTCTCAGACTATTTACTTTACCCTCTTTTTGAGATAAGGCAGTGTTTAGATGTGATATGTAATGTTGCAGTATTACAGTTAGTCTTGCAAAGAGCAATGCATGGACGAACATGGCATAGTTATCATGAGGTAAACAAGTTTCATTGAATGCATTGTTGGTGAGTTAAGTAAAACTTTTATTATGGTTTTCTCATGTTTTTGGTGATCAGCATTTAGAGGTTACATGGTACATAATGGGGTGCAAGCATGTGATATGTAGTCTGACATTATCTATAGTCAAGAGTGTCTTCTTCACTTACATCAGATAAGTGTATGGCTATATCTGTAATTTACAGTAAATGAAATCAGGATATAATGTATGACACAAGACACACAGCTTTGGTGCCTATTTGGCCATGGTGTCTGCTGATCTCTTTAAGTGAAATTCTTCATTATAAGCTGTTATAAGCATTTATTTGTTGCTATGTTACATTGCAGGTGTTTTCTTTGTCAACTCACCCGTATGGATGTAGAGTAATTCAGCGTATCTTGGAGCACTGCACACAGGAACAGACAACTCCAATCCTTGAGGAACTGCATCAGCAAACTGAACAATTAATTCAGGATCAGTATGGCAATTATGTCATCCAGCATGTGCTTGGTAAGTATTCTCAGATGTTGTGTACTGTGATATTCAAGATGTCGACAGGCATCAAGATGCAAGATATTGATAACACATATACTTACAGTTTCTGATATACCGGTAGTTCCAGATGTTTGTTGGAAAATTCGTAGCGTATGCTTACCCTGTGTTTCATATTAACCTAAAAGAACATGATCTTATATATCAGTTTCATACTATTACTGCAGTGACTCGTAGAAGGTGATAAGTTTTTGAAAGCATGTTATATATCCTGTTTATTGAGTTTTTTTGTGTTCAGAAACAATTTTTTGAAATTTTAGGGTCTCATTTCACAGTTTATTGATGTTTGGTTTGACAGAACATGGGAAGCCTGAAGACAAGACACAGATTATTTTATCAGTCCGTGGGAAGGTGCTGGTATTGTCACAGCACAAGTTTGCCTCCAATGTTGTGGAGAAGTGTGTTACTCATGCAACTCGTGCTGAACGGTCCTTTCTCATTGATGAAGTCTGCAATTTCAATGATAAGTAAGTGCTTACTCCATGTTCAAGGGCCATACCAGAAGTAATGAGCATGTTTATATTACATAAAATGAAGGTACATATGTAGAAACAGAGACTGTCTTGAGTAATTGGAGGTGTTCTGTTACATTTTGTCAAAACCTCCCATATCATTCATTCATTTCTGCCTTTGCTGTACATGCTTCAATATGCTGCTGTAAGAGAAGTCCATTGCAGCATTCCACAGCCATGTGTGCATGGTTTGCTGGCCTTCCATGTCATTCTTGTAGTGGTGGCCTTTTGTGTGACCTTCAACATCTCAGACATGTGGTATTCTGGGTGGTCCGTGTCTGGATGCTAGGGAGGATGGGGACAGAGTTTCCATCCATACTTTGCAAGTGCCTCAGACATAAGACATGCTGCGTGAAGTTCTGCGTTATCTTCTGGAAGGGATGTGTTCAGTTAGGCACTTGTCACAAAGTGCATAACACAGTTTCTGGAGCATGTGAACATAGTGAGTGGCATTTCTTGTTTTCTTCCTTTGCGCATTAAACCAACCGTTATGAGCCTCTTAGAATCCCAGACATCACGTTCCCATAACTTCATGGACTGAGGATGTGATTGTGACATTATCCTCTGGGACTGTAATGTGATGCCATTCCACATTTTGTTTTGGGGTAGAAAAGGTGGAACCAGCATTCATTACCGTTTTTAATGTTAAGTAGAAAATCATCACCCTCAGCAGCATGCCTTCCAAGAAGCCATGAAGCTATACCCTTTTATATTCATTCACTGTCAAGCATGGAACCCACCTGCAAAACTTTCAGTATCCTCAAGAGAATTTGTCCTGCATGGCACTGTGTCCAGTTCCAAGCTGTTCTGCAGGTTTTCTGTCCATATTTAGTTGTCTTTGTTAAGTACTTCTGCTTTCTGCTTGCTGCCCTTCTTGCTTGGTCATCACAATGCAGACCAGCAGTGGTCATGTGCTGTTTCTGAAGTGTTTCACCAAGTACTGCACATTGCTAGCACCTGTGAAGACATCTCTATATGCAACAGAGCTGAGAATGTCTGCAGCCACATTTTTTTCCATTATAAGAAATTAAGTCACATCACGCTGACAGAATAAAACTGTCGTAACAGTCATTTTTAGCAGTGGTTTTTGGGTACATTTTGGTGTACTTGTGCTGGACATTATGTTTCACCTTGGGTTTGAGAGTTGACACTACCAGCCACATGATTTTGTAGCTGTAGTGTGTGTAATATAATGATGCTCACAACTGCCAGTATGGTTATTGTATTTCTGTAGACACTGGTCATATTATGCATTTGGGTACTTGTCAGAGTTGTTTAATTAGTACATGTAGGTACTTCTCAACTAGACTGGCCATACATATGTATAGCATTACCAGTGCCCATTGTGAAAGGAATGAATTAGCATATTGTGTGAAGTGTAATGCAGTTGTGTGTTGCAAGTTCATTGCACTGCCAAATGCAAGTTCTGTGTTTGGGTTTAAAATTTCTCAGTATTTTATAAACACCAAAATGAGACAAGGAGAATTTTGTTATGTTTCCACAAACTGAGGAAGTACTCATCAGTAGCATATACAGCAGAATTCCCTTAATCTGGATGCCAATACTCTTGCAATCCCAATACTTTTGCAGTTAGACAAGGTGTTAAATAAGTGGTTTACAGCAAAATGTTCTAAAGGAAGACCTGTGACTGGGCCTGTGGTCAGTAAAAGAGCCAAGTTGTACTGATACAGTCACATTCTGGGACAGCTGGCCACAAAGAAATAACTTGTAAGAAATGTGGTGGAGTATACAGGGTGTCACAGGAGGAACGGACCAAACTTGGGAGGGTGTTCCTTATGTTAAAGTATACTGATATAACCCAAAACACCTATATCCAAAGTTGAACGGTTACGGAGATAATGGCAAGAGAAGTTTGAAACT
>JGI20166J26741_11584140_pt1 | contig 11836 bp, 10 predicted proteins | sample TergutCu122P5_FD_26741 | JGI IMG/M metagenome (IMG submission 26741) | reverse complement strand
CCGTTCAACTTTGGATATAGGTGTTTTGGGTTATATCGGTATACTTTAACATACGGAACACCCTCCCGAAGTTTGGTCCGTTCCTCCTGTGACACCCTGTATATGTCAGGTGTGTTTCTTGTTCAGAATGGACTGAAGCGGGAGATGCTGCATTATGTTTGGTTTTTAACTTTGATTTGACATCAGATTAATTCTGCAGAATGATTGCTGCCGTTCATTTTGGTATCTGTTGCCATAGTGTTATTTGGTATGGATGTGAAACTCTTGGTCTCTGACATTAAGGGAAAAAATATTAACTGAGGGTGTTCAAGAACAGCATGCTGAGGAGAATATTTTACCCTAATGCCTTGCTGGAGAAAACTGCATAATGAGGAGCTTCATGATATGTATTTTTAACTAGTTGAGTATTAGGATGGTCAAATTTGTGAAGATTCTTGAGTGGGGCATGAGGCATGCATGGGAGAGGTGGGATTCATACAGAGTTTGGTAAGTAGACCTGAGGAAGGAGACGTAAATAGGCGTACAGATTTATCTGGCCTTGGATTGGGACCAGTGGTCGATTCTTGTGAACGTGGTACTGAATGTGTGGGTTCAGTAAAATATGTGGAGTTACTTCACTGGCTGAGTGTTCCTCTAAAATTAGTACTGGTGTCATGTAAAATATAAAGAAATATATCATAATGAAATACGATGTTTTCCTGCAGTGCCAGTTATGGTTTACTTGTTAAATAAGGTAGAGTGTGCTTTCTCTGTTTTCCCAAATGTTACAAATCGTCTCACGCTTTTATTTATACCATGATCTCACATTGATGCCTAATAATGGGTGTGCGTCATAAGTGAAAGCAGGCATTCCAGATAGTACGTTTTCCTTGTATCCAACTAACAGCGTTGCAGTAGAGTTTTATAGACATTACCTTTTTATGCAGAAATGAATGTAGGTTAATGTTAAGTGCTCATTGAAATTGTCAAATTGAAATAAAAAATTAAATGGTTGACGGTCTCTGTAAAATTCTTCAATGTCAAGTTTTCTGAAAATCAGTTCAGTGAGGCCCATTCAGTCAGGGAGGTTCCCTAGTATGTAACTTTTATGTTAATCAGGGATTTTATTTTTTGGTAAAAGGTAGCACTTGTAGTAGGGGTAGTGTGTAACAGATGGGACAGGAGTGAGACAGTCATGCTGCAAGTTGATGTGCACCTGAAATGTGGTCCCATGAAGAAATGTGTAGTGTGAGTTGGTTTTTATGGTTGAATTGCCTCTCTCCTTTTAAAATTTACCACAGGTTTATGGGCATGGATGTTGATAGTGTGGTACAAGTGCAGCATTTCAGAAACTGGTGCAGAGTTCGGAAATGGCTAAACATCCATGAAGATGGTCACAGTGGTTGCCCCAGAGCATCAAGGTTGGATCTGATTTTGGAAAACTGGGCTGGTGAGGCAGCATGTCGGAGGACACCGATTTCACAGTAATCAGGAATGGCTGTTCGTTAACAGTTGTAAATGCAAGAGCATTTCTGTTTCCAGCATTAGAGAATTTTAAAATTTGTGCCAGGATGAGACACTTGCATAATTGTACTTGAAGATTATGTTGAAAAGGAATGATACTCAGTGGAATAAATGAGCTACATTTAATATTGTATTGACTTTTAATTGAATTTTCATTACCTACAACCATACTTGTTGTTCATCATTTGTGTGTCTACAAACAGGCTGATGGATGAGTGATGTGATTATAATAGGTGCTGTGCAGGTGTGTAAAGGTGGGACCAATACTATCCTGAAACAGTGGTAACGGACTGCCAATGAATACTGTGCAATATCCCAGATGAGTGATAACCAGCTGCACCTTGGCAGAAGCATAAAATCTTAATGCAATTTGCATACAGTCATTAGTTGTTCTGCAGAATGTCATGTAACAAGGCAGGAACATGAATATTTTATTATCTTTGTGTGTTATGGTGATGACTAATGCAACATTTGAATTAGGCATTTTATAGTTGGTATGGAGACAGGTTGGGCCTGGGCTAGCATAGTGGTTAAGGCACTGCACTGCTAGTCGAGAGGTCCCAGGATCGATCCCTGGTGGTGTCACGGGGGATTTTTTCCGTGGTACCCCCGACAGAACCACGTGCCCTGAGGTTGACTCATCCTCTGAAAGTGAGTACCAGGGATTTCTCCTGGGGTAAAGGCGGCCAGTGCATTTGGCTGACAACCTACCACCCTTGTAGCGCCGAAATGTCAAGAAAATTCAGGGCCTTAACCTACCCGGAACCCCTTGGGCCACCTCGGCCTGTCGCGGGAGACCCCCCTCCAAAAAAAATGGAGATAGGGCATGAACATTCCTGCAGTTCATATGAAATACTGTTTGTCAGACAACAGTCACAAGCATAGCAATACTACAAGAACCATTTGTCTCATACTGATGTTGTGAAGTTCCCGTGTCATTAATGGCACACAATGTGGAAACATGCTGTATGTGACCAATATAAGTAAGTCTGTAACTACTCCAAATAATTGTGGGTGGTGGTGGAGGTGGCAGACATAATGGTGGCAACAAAAACTGCAAACATAACGTTTGTAATGTATTTACAGTTGACTTGCATACTTCCTTGTTTGATAATAGCATGTAATTGTTGGCTTATAAATGCACATTTTCTGAATATGACAAATCAAGATTTGTAGGGTCTGTAGAATAGGGAAGTAGGGTTTATGATTTAGTGTTGCTGTAATAGTAGACGTTAACCATTAAGCAATCATCAGCTATTTCTATAACTCACTTAGTCATTAGTCAGAGTGCACCATTTGGTGTCACATGTCTGGGAACCAGATACCTCACCAGTCTTGACCACAGTGGCATGTGAGTTTTCCAGGACTGTTCTCATTAAGTGCATAATTAATGTCAGTCAGATAATGTCTAGTATACATTATTCACAGCATGGAAGTATAACCACTTTGTCGTATTGAGACAGAAGGTTAGTCATATCTCTTTTGAAGGATGATCAGTGAGTCGCATATGTATTCAGTAGTATCAGCAGTGGTTCAAGAAAACAGTTGAGTTGTGTGATATCTTAAGGTTTAAGAAATGCTGTCAGATGTGAAGAAGTCAGAAAACCACTCAGAGTTGTCTCCAGATGGGTTTTACGTTCAGTCCGTTTGGTTACTTAAGTAGTAACAGGGGAGAAAAAAGTTGTGCTCTCAATAGGTGGACACCCTTTAACGGCACCTAGTGTAGACTGGACACTGACCAGCACACAGTAGTCACTTTGTTAACCTGAATAGAATATAATCCTGCTGCACTAGTCTGAGATCTGTTTGTACTTCTAGCCCTGTGTAAACACACCATTTACATTTAGCTCTGGGTAATTTATGCCAGATGTGGTGTTTGTATATGAAACAGCTAAGTTCTCTAACCTACTGGTATGCTTTACATGTATTCACAACTCACTATTGCACATGTAAGCATCACCTCATACAAACTCACTCTCCTGGCCCACTCTCCTCCAAACAGCTGAAAGAGCTTATTTGTTCAATATTGCCCATAACTGAGGCAGTATTGAGACAGCAATTTACAAACACGTTTTTCTTTCTGTTGCCATTAGCAGTAAATAAAAGTGTTTATCTCTGCTGCATACTCAGCAATGTATCACATACTAAAAATGAAGTGAACTCTGTAGATTATGATTATTTTCCTAAACATATTGTAAGCCAAAAGTTTCTTGACTGTGTTTGTCTGTTTGCATTTTATTGTTTATTGCAAACATCATGTATATATGATGGTCAAATCTTGATAAACTGTGAAACACATTTGCATGTTCAATCATGTGGAATGTTGTGACAGTTACCAAGTGTAAAGAGCAACTCACTTTACAGGATTTAAAAAGTCAAAATTGTACAACAAAAATAAAGGCCTTCTGAATTACATACCATGAAAGAAACTGAAAATTATTTATGTACAAATATTTTGCATACTGACAGCAAATTCTGTTCAAGCTGTCACTGCAGATGGATTCACAACTTGAATTTAGTTGCTGAGTAATTGTTTTGGTTCTGTAATGTAGTGTAAGCCACAAATTATCTGTCCTTTAAAGTAATAAGATACAATTATCTTGTATTTACTAATGTGTATATAGGAACATGCAAATGTAGGGTGGTACTGTGAGCTGTACCACTTATGTCTTCATCATCATCATCATCATCATCAATCTGTCATGGAGTTGGGCCACTTGTTGACCCGTCCCAGTGTCACGTATCCAGAAGTCTCTTCAAAGGTCTGCCATGATTCCTTCTGCCAGTTGGAGAATAGTGTTTCATTACCCTGGGTAATCTATTACGAGGCATTCTTTTTACATGTTGTATCCAGTTTCTCTTGTTTTCAAGTAATTTGTCCAAAATTGGTGTTATTTTTAATTCCTTTGTAATTTGTGTATTTGTTCTGTAATCTGTCCAAGTGTATCCTGCTGTTCTTCTCATATATTTCATCTCTGCTGCTGTTATTCTTCTGGCGTACCTTGCTTTAATAGTCCAAGTTTCGCTGTCATATAACAAAACTGGGAGGGCTAGTGTATTGTATAATTTTATTCTTGTTTTCTTAAGGGTTTCGTGTGGTCTAACATATTATTTAAAATACCTGTAATAATAATGGTTTCATCAGGAATGGTGAAAATGCCATCCCTAAACATGCCGGTCCAGAGGCTAAAGGTAGCAATCCTACCACTGGACTTACCCTGCTCTGGGCCTATAACCCATTCAGGGGAAATTTTAACCACTGGCAAGTCTCACGGAAAGAAGCCGGACAGATTTTCTTTAAACAATGTATGTCTTGACACATTTTTAAATTAGTGTACATATACAGAAGTGTGTCCTGACAGTACAGCAAAACCCTCACCAGTTGTGGAGGTAACATTCTTGAAATAATTTGTAAATTGTGAAACCAGGATGTATGAAGTTAAGACCTGCTACCATCTATCCCATCATCAGATGTCCTGGATGTCCCTCTCTTTTATCATGATAGTCAGTGTAATTAGCTGTTCTCTGCTGCAGGGAGCTTGCCTGTTCTGGTTTACGTTAACAATGAAACACCTCCATATGTCACCTACTAGTATGCTGTATTGTTGAGGTTGTGGGTTTGTTGACAGTTGGGCACCAGCAAGCATATGCATTTGCCAATGGGATGTAAACAGTTATGGGAATGTTTACTGCAGATGACAGAATTTGCAGATGTGGGTAAGTTGTCTACTGAGGATCAGTAGGCATGAGGTCTTATCATCAAGGAATATTTACATGTGCTTCATCAATGGAATGCACTTCTATACTCGTACACTGCACTCAGAAATCAATGATGTAATTTATTTCTTAATTTATTGGTTATCATGAAAGATAAGTTTTTTGTCATCAACACAGTTCATTGCTGAAATTTCTTTTGTTCTGAACTTGGCAGTTTGAATAGATCAGATTTGAGTATCACACTGCTAAATAAAATACATATAACTTCGACAAATCACACTCAGGTATTCACTCAGTCACTTCCTGCTCTATTTCACGTGACACTTTCTACTTAAAATTTTGTTGTACAATGTCCAAAAATCATGGAGCACAAAGAATTTGTGTCCAGACTTCTCCAGATAGCAGAATAGAGAGCTTTGTGTTCACCTACATGTTGGTAACTCTGAACAAAATTGCTCCTCTCCTAAACTAAAAAGTGACCCTATTGGCTGAAATGCAAATTTAAGAAAGAAACCCACGGGCCATATTCAATATTTTGAAATTCCTCTAACATGATTGGTCAACTAACCATGCACTAGATATCTCTAAATTAACTTCAGACACTCCAGCTTTGCTATTAATAATCTTCTCAGGGCACAAACACTGGTGACCTACACCTCAGAATTTATGGGTGCACTAGCTGTCAAGTATTCTGTGTGTGGTGACCAGGGAAAAGAATAGCCCCACTGCAGCCCACGCAGGTCACAAAAGGCGATCAAAATGGGTACCCGGTGCCTAGGGTTATAGCTAGGCCCCAGGAGTTACATATATGGTGGACTCGCCCTCCAGGTTGGGGGTTGGGTGACAGGCTGACAACCCGATACCATAAAAATGCTAACAATTAGGAAACCTAAATTGTGGCCTCAGAATAGTCTGACTGAATGGAGTTGACCTATGCAGTGGAAGAGGATTAATGAGATGATAGTCTATTACACAGAGCATGAGCAATGAATGAATTGGTGAAAGAAATGGATAAGTATAAATTAGTTGTATGTGCTCTACAAGAAATTAGATGGCCAGGGAAATGAACTGTGATAAAAAAGAATTATGTGATTTTATATAGTGGACATAAAAGTGACAGACATGAATTTGGAACAGGATTTTTTTATTTGTAGATACAGTATGAATAATTTATCAGATTTTGAACCTGTAAATGAAAGAATTTGTAAAATTTGGGTTACAGTGAAATATTACAATTTGGCATTGATATCAACACATGCCCCAACTGAAGAATAAGATGAAGTAGCCAAAGAAAAATTTTATAGTTCTTTGGAAAAGGTATGTAATGCAGTTCCCAATGACAACATGAAAATAGTACTAGGGGGCTTCAATGTTAAGTTGGAAAAATGTCCTATTTATATCCAGCATGTGGAGGGCACAGCCTTCACAACAAAATAAATGGTAATGGAAAATGAATGATAAATTTTGCACTGGGAAGAGATTTATCTGTGACATGTACATGGCATCAACATAAGAACATTCACAAGGTCACCTGGAAATCACTTGATAAAATATATAACCAGATAGATCATGTATTGGTTAATTTAAGACACTTATGATGTAAGAAGTATGAGAATTCCTGAAATATAATCAGAACAATTTTTAGTGAGGGTCACAATTAGATTGAAAAGTAAGAGAAGTGAGAAGACTAAGACAAATGAAATAAAGAAATGGGTTATTGATCAGCTAAAAAAGAAAGAAGTAAAAGAAGAATTCATCATGGAGGTAACAGCAACGTAAAAAATACTCAATTTGAAGTGGAAGATATGAATGAAATATGGAACAAAATAAGGCAAGAATGAATGAAACAGCTGGAATAATGATATGAAAAGAAGAAAGACCACAAAGAAGTAGTTGGTTAAATGAAGAATGTCAAATAATAATTGAAGTTAAAAAGAGAGCTTACAATGAAATGATTAACAGAAATACCAGACACAGTTAACAAGAGTGTAAGGATAAAAAAATAAGCACATAAAATATTTACACAAAAAAAGAGAGTATTGTTGAAATCAAAGCTGGTGCAAATGGAAACTGCTTATAGTAGCAATGAAGCCAAGAAATTTTATCAAGAAGTGAATGGTACCTGAAAGACTGAAACCACGAACATTAATGGTTTGGGATAAGGAAGGTAACATTCTAAGAAATAAAAAGAAACATGGTCTGAATATTATGAAAAGCACTTTGAATGAACTGCAAGATGGAACAGACAATAGCAGTGGAGAAGAGTGTACAATGTGTGTAAAAACTGCAGAAACCACCAAGTGATGTAGATATAGAGATGATAATAAGTAAATTGAAAAACAGAAAAGCAATAGGATGTGATCAGATCCCAGCCAAATTGATTAAAGAGGGAGGGAAAGAGCTCAAGAAGGTCATTTGTGAACATCAATTAAAAAAATATGAGAGGAAGAGATCATACCATATGAGAGGAAATATGGCATAATATGACAAGTCATAAGAGAGGGAATGTGATCATTATAGAGCAGTCACATTGCTATGTACAACATACAAAATTCTAGCGAATATTTTATGTGTAGAATTAATACCTTATGCTAAGGAAATAATAGGAGAATACCAAGGAGGCTTTTGAAGGGGAAGATGAAATGCTGATAAAATTTTTTACCATGAGAGAAATATTGGAAAAATTTTGGAACATAATATAAATGTACATCATCTATTTATTGATTTTCAAGCAGCATATGACACTATGGAGAAAGGAAATATGGAGTGAAATGCATAAACTAGGTTTCCTAAAAAAATTAGTTAAATTTTGCAGAACTTCAAATAATGAAATATATGCTGAGGTTAAAATTGGTGAATATTTATCTTCTGAATTTAAAGTTAACAAACGTTTGAGACAAGGAGATGCAATTGCTCGTTTGCTGTTTAATATAGTGTTGGAAACTGCAATTAGAAGATATAAAGTAGAAACTCGGGGAACCACATTTGACAAATGTAGTCAAATTATGGCATATGCTGATGATGTAGTTATTATGGACATTTGATTACAAGATGTTGAAGAAGTATTTATATCACTGGTTGATAAAACAGATAAGATGGGATTAGAAATATATGACAAGAAGACAAAATATATGATAGCATCATGAAAGACTTACAATGAAAATAAGTGTATAAAACTTGGTACATATAATTTTGAAATAGTGAAAGACTAACTATCTTGGTACGATTCAAACATATAAAAATGAATGAAGACTAGAGGATGAAAAAAGAATTACGAATACAAACAGAGCATATTATGCATTCCTACCTGTACTAAAGAACAAATCAGAACTCAGAGCAGAAAAAACTAAAAATCTGTAAGACATTACTAAGACCAGTGGCAACATACGAAGCAGAATCTTGAACACTGAATAAAGATTAAATGGCTGGCTACTTCTGAAAGAAAAGTATTAAGAATAATGTTTGGGGAAATTTAATTAAATAAAAACTGGAGAAAGCGATATAATAAAGAATTAATGCAGCTGTTTTGAGACTGAGGTGTACTTTCATTTGTCAGAATAAGTTGGTTGAATTGGATTGGTCATGTTAACAGAATGGATAGCAAAAGAAAATAAAGTGAAGTATTTAACAATAATCCTCAGGGAATTTGACTGAGAGGCTGACCAACAAACAGATGGTAGAAATGTGTACAAACAGATATTAGTGAGTGCAAAATTACAAATTGGAAAGAGAGGTCAAAAAATAGCTGACTGGGGAAGTCCATACGGGAAGTGAAGGTCCGCATTGGACTGTGATGCCATCAAAGAAGAAGAAGCCATCAAGTATAATGTTTCTCAATGAAGCTGAAGTCCTACAACACTTGTTAGTCGACAAAAGCCAGGAAGTCATTCACCTCTTTTGCCTTTCACTGCGCCCCTTACAGTACCTATCTGCAGGACTGTCCCTTCTCTGACAGCTCTCTTAAGCAATCCCTACACCAAATGTTCTAATTCACTAGTGGAAAGAAAATAGAATTAGCAGGACTGTGCTCAGGACTGGAACGCAAATGTCTGGTAAGGGACATTGTGGGAAAACAGGGTTTGGGGAAGCAAAAACACACAAAACATGATTTTACATAAATTAAGAATTAATAAAATCAAAATATACATATTGGTGTTTACTGGATGACTATGGTGTTCTTGAGTGAACGTTGTCAGTGTGTTCAAATGACACAGGGGCGTGGTTGAGATGGAAACAGAATATTTTGTCTACAAAGGTGGTGATCAGCAGTGTGTTCTTCTGCATATCTTTATGTGCTTCTATGTATGGTGCCACGACAGCCTACATTTCATGCTGACACTTCAGGCACTAATCGATGAAGTGGTCGACCTCAAAAAACTGTTTGAATAAGTCATCTGCTGCCTGAAAACCTTTCTTCAAGACACTGGAAGTCAGCTGAGGCCTGTCCATAAGAGCACCAAAATCTTCATTTTCTGGTGTACTGAGCACTGTCAGCTTTTCATTCAGCAGCATGAGAGTCAGGAATTTCCTGGATATCATCATCTTCAATATCGGGGAATACTTCTGGAACTATATGAACCAGCGCAAGGATGTTCCTGATCTTGTTCTTCTCTTGGTGTTGTTTTCCAAATGTGCATTTTTGTTAACTGTATTTATCTTTGACGTATTGTTGTCATCTTATGTGTGTTTGTTATACTATGTGTGTATTGCTATTTTACTTTAGATGCTGGACTGTTGCCTAGAAGTCAGTGTCCGGAAGCTCCTGCAACTGACCACCTCGAAACAGGTTTTCTTGGTTTCCCTGTGTCTATAAGCGAATGCTGAGATGGTTTCCAAGTTTCCAAGTCACTACTACTTGCTTCTCATGTAGCCCTCCTGACTTAAATTTCCTAGTTACTTATCTAATATTTGTGTACATGTAAAATAACCACTGCCACTGGGTGACAACCCAATTGCAGTTAATAAATATTATTGTTATTATTATTATTACTACTACAACTACTACTACTAACTGGGGAATTGCTGGAAGGCGTTAACTGCTTGAGATCAAACGTTTACCAGCAGCCTTTCAGAGCCGTGGACTTCAGCTCTTTCACAGACTCTTTTATATTTACTATCCAATCAGCAGTGCTGTGTGATTTCCAACATTCACGGACACTCACAAAGGTCTTTTTCATACCTGCATCAAAGATAATGCAGAAGGTTTGGCAAGTGTATGATGTCAAGTTTCCCTGATACACAGCTGCAGAAATGAGGTGGTGGTGTTTGACAGATCTGACAGAGTTTGATGTTTGAGAGAATAGACACTATTTTCTAATAAAGATGGTTTTGTTGAGACCAATATTGATTTGTTTATTGAATAAGTATTACATATTCTGATTATGTGTCTGTAGCCTTAGTTATCCAGCATGCAGTGCACATGCACCATGTTATATACCTGTGATCCCTCTGAATGTACCACATTTTCCCACATTATCTTATAAACGGCACGATTTTCGGGGAAAGAAGTTATTGAACATAAAATGTGTTCTGATTTCCTCTACAGCTTTTATCTGAAACATTTCCCGTTCTAAGAAGAATTCAGCGACGTTTTATAAATGTACATGGATGTTCATGTAAAGAACCGTTATTCTTGTCATGTTTTAATGAAACTTAAATTTGTCGTGTGCTTTCTTTTGGGTGATTCCACGACGTCTGAATTTTATATGCCGACGTTTCGGAACACTGTTCCATCTTCATAGGCAGGTAGGTGCGTATAATACCCCAAACATGTCCCCAGCCTAGTTCATTCTACACGCACCTACCAGCCTATGAAGATGGAACGGACAGAGTGTTCCGAAACGTCGGCATATAAAATTCAGACGCCAGGGAATTACCCAAAAGAAATCATACAACATTCAGAACACGGCGAAAGTTTGAAATCAAGAAACTTAGGTTTTTCGACATGTTTTCGAAAAATACATATCAAATTTCATGAAAATTCGTCTAGTCGGAGACGAGTTTGTCCATGCCGACAGACACAAAGACAGACGTAACGACGCTAATAGTTCGCTTCTTGCAATTTTGCGAAAGCGCCTACAAACGGCGACGTGGCCCACACTTTCCGGTCATGGAAGCCTTCAGCCAAAGTGATCTCAAAAGCAAAAGCTTTGAAACTTCAACGAACGTGGTAACACTTCTGGGTTCAACCCCAAGACATCCACATAAACAGCTGCTCTTCTCAAGACAGATTTGTACTCGTAGATCGGAGTCTTCTCCCTCCAGTAACAATATTTCTCAGTATGAAGACGTCAAGGACTTCAGCCAAAACTACCAACCCCTCGGAGTGAGTAACTTCAACCCACAGGAGGGCCACACAATTCGCTAAGTACCAGCTTTAGGGCCGCCAGTGGCGTACCTAGGGGGGGTGGTTCGGGGGGTTCAAACCCCCCCCCCCCGAAATTCCGAAGATATCGGTGGAGTCCTCGATCGCAAGAGCAAGAAGAACCGGCGTCTCAATTTTCTTTTGTAGTTCATTGTGTTCTCATACGGTTGTAATTTATTAAATAAAGGCTTCTTTTAATACAAACTGTCTTGCAGTGGCGTATCTGGTTTCGGAGTTCAAACCCACCCCGAC
>JGI20166J26741_11584029_pt1 | contig 11837 bp, 3 predicted proteins | sample TergutCu122P5_FD_26741 | JGI IMG/M metagenome (IMG submission 26741) | reverse complement strand
CCCCCAATATATTAACATCATCGGCATAAGTCAGAAGCTGGTGTGTACCATTTAATTTCAAGCCATCCTGGTTCACCTGAACCCTCCTAATGGCATACTCTAAAGCAAAGTTGAAAAGCAATGGTGATAGAGCATCTCCCTGTTTCAAACCATTCCTAATAGGAAATATGTCAGACAAATTCTTGCCTACCTTTTACAACAACTGGTTTTAAATATGGATTTTATAATGCTACTTTAAATTAATTTATCACTTTTATATTATCATACTGTAAACTTTTGGCATTTCCCCTTGTCATTTTGTAACAAACTTCTTCATAACAGATCAGTTATAATAAAATACAGCATCCCAACCACAGTATACATAGTTATTTGTTTTAACCTTTATCTTAGCAGGGTGGGTACTTAAATTTAAGTGCATGGTTTATGTAAAATGTATTATTTGAAAAGGAGAAGGCCCACCCAGGGCTGTAGAGCTGATGATGATGATGATGATGATTATTATTATTATTATTATTTGAATAGAAAATGATAAAATTATGAAATTAATGCCTTAAAAATGCAGTAAATTTCCTTGTTGCCCAAAGAAGAGAAACGGACTTTCCCATGTGTGTTCACATATGTGAACTAGTCTTTAACAAGTTAACTGATGTATTATCTTGTTGGTTATTTCAAACTGTTACCTACACAATGTCAAATGTAAGAAGCTGTCTCAGAAATGAAATAAAGTTGGTACGGCTCTCAAAACAATGCACTAGTTGAGAACTGCAGAAATGTCTAGCAAATGTACAGCAGCAAATATTTCATTAAATGCACCAGGCAGTACAGGTGTAAAATGGATGCTGACACTACATCTAATAGGTAAAAAACTTCTACGTTCGTTTGGTACATGGCACCAGAAAACTCACCAACCTTCATCCAGGTTATGCAGTCTTACCTCCAGTCCCTCAATACTCCTTGCCCACTCTGTACCACCGAACCATGAACATCCCTACACACACACACATCTACATATATATCCCCCCCCATGTACATACCTTCCATATGAATTCACCACTTGAGGAGGAAGTGTTGTCTTCTTCATTAGTATCATCAGAATCACTTTCCCAGTCTGGAGTGTAGCATTCTGGATCATCAGGATCACCCTTGACGCTGAATGACGTGGACATCAGATCGCCATCATCCTCCTTTGTTTGACCACTACAGGGAACACAGTTTGTTGTGCCAAATATTTCTTGCTCATTACAGCACCGAGCTATAGCGTCATTTACATCTGAGAATGCTAGCATTGATGGAATTTGCTTCCATGATTCCTCTTCCGGTGATGGCATGGGAGCTTTTGTACTGAGAACAGAAACTTCAAGGTTTGGAAGACTCCACCTTCTATCATCTTCTTGATACAGGCCATTGCTACTCTGCTGCCATTCCTTATGTCTCTTCCAAACACCCAAACTGTCATTTAGCAAGAGTCTCCTGTCATCATTTAGAGAGTTCTCTGCCTCAGAATTTTCTGGTGACTCCCTTGCCTTCACACTGAATATGTCTAGATTTGGTGATGTCAAGCAGTCCAACCTATCAACTGCAGACAGCCTCTTAAGGTTACTGCTATGATCACTTAAGTCTTTCCAAGCCATTTCTGAAGATTCTGAACTATCATCTTCTTTTCTAGCCAGTTCTGAAGATTCTGAACTATCATCCACTGACAGCACTTCACTCTTACCATTTGCTGATGAACTCCTAAAGCTATAAGGATCTTGTACGGACACTTTCTCACACAATGGTAACACTGTTGTAAAAACGCCTTTCTCATTTGTAATATTATTATTGTTGTTATTAAATATGCCACTACTTTCAAGTTCTGATATTATTTCTGCTGCCTCATTGTTGGCTACTCCTAAACAAATTTCCTGCACATCTTCAAACATGGGGTTATGAGGATTTTTTGATAACGAATGCAGGTAACATGGGTTGTAAACACATGAGTTCTGTGGGCCACATGGACTGTCTGGACAACTTATATGAGGTGACTTTTCAGATGGAGTTAGAAAGAAGTCTAATAAATTTTCAGTATCAGGAGACTGAAGAGTGGATGCAGATGGAGTGTCTGGCACATGTGCAGGGGATATACTGTCTGGTGTGTATGCTTCATCATCAGAGGACACTCCTTTTCCGGCACCCAGTTTTGAATCGACATCAAACGTATCACTGAATTTACTTCTGTCAATAACAAATGTATCTGAATTGACACCTACATTCATTTCAGCATCACTAAAAGCATTGTGTGAACCATAAAGTTCATCAACTAACTTGCTGTCTTGAAGCATTCGCCTGTTATTCACAAACGCCAAGTGCGACTTTGGCTTTGGACTTTCTAGTATGGTAACTTCATTTGTTTCAGTGTTTACTACTAGAACATCATCATCGTCTGGATGCTGGTTGGTGCCATGGACTACTACAATGTTCTTGCCATTTAACGCAAGGCTCTGTGCGTCTTCTGATGGTTGCTGTTCCAGATCCTCCAACAGCACACTGCTCTCTTTAAAAACTTTCTCACATGTACTGCTTGCATCATCACTGCTTAAACTGCAATTTTCAAGGGCTTCTCGAATTTCTTGTTCAAACTTCTTGGCATTCACTTCATACAGTGCCATACTGACAGCATCCTTTGGGTCAAACACAAAGACAGGGCTGAGAGGCTCCGAATCTGAGCCTGATTTTGGAGCATCTTGTTGGTTTGAGGATGCCAATGGAGAGTAATTATCACTGACTGTAGTTGTTAGTGAGCTCACACTCTCTCTTTCCTCTAATATCGGAGAGAGAGGTGCAGGATACATGTTGTAATGGATCAAGATGTCTGTTCTCTCTTCTTGTGGGAAGTCATCATCTGGGTCTATGACTGCATCTTCTTCCAACTCCCGTTCCTGGCTCTCTTGATGCGTGCAAGGCAATTTATCAAGCAATTCATTTCTGATTGCTGTGACAAATTCTTCATCTAGATTAAATGACACATAGCTGTTCTCTTTGATATTCCCTTCCTCATGTGAATTAGAAGAACCTGAACTGAATGACATAGTGTAATCTTCAAGATTACCAGGCCCTCTCTCAATATCTTCACATCTACTGCTCTTTGGTTGGGGATGCAGGTACCATCCCACTGTTGGCAGGAACTCTGTGTCCTTCTGTAGTGACTCTGCATGCTGTAAGTCTTTGCTTTCCAATTCAGGTTTGCTACTAGCTGTGGCCATATCTTCATTCATGTGTGCCTCATCACAAGACAATGTCTGGTATATATTTAATCCAGAGTTTTGTGTACTTATTAAGCAATGACCATTCACTTTTGACTCCATTTTATCATCTGGGGAGATGGAGGATAAAGTTTCATTAAGATTATTTCCACATTCAGTGAAAGGTCTGTCAGTAGTATGAATTTCGGTGGTACAATTTGCACCTGTCCTGGAATCAACTACAGCAAGTACATGTGCATCACTTGCACGTGCAGTTACAGTATGTATGTTTCTGGTGTCCTCTTCAGGTATATACTCAAGCAAATTTATATTCGTTACAATCTGCTGTGGCTGTGCGGTAGGTTCAAAATTCAACCATTCCACATTCTGAGATTCTCCTTCTGACGCCAGTAATTTATGTAATTGATTGACAGGCATGTAACTGTTCACAGTACTGGACTCTACACCTTGTAATTTTACTGGAAGCACAGCTTTTCTATGATCACAAATCACAGTCAAAACATCATGTTGGTGGAATCCTGTAGAAGGATCATCATGATTGTTTATATCACATCCAGTCTTCAAAAACTGATGAGCTGCTGTCATCTTATTTGAATCACCCAATTCCCAGGACTCATGTTTCAGTTTATTTGCCATATGCATTTCTTCAGTGCTTCTAAGAGGCTGAATTTTTTCTTCACCTTTCTCAGCACTCCCCACTGTATCTAGAGCCACTGCTAATTTACCGTCTGCTATCTCACTGCTATTTCTTTCATCTACACTAGCAAAATACTTGAGATTCTTCACATTGTCTAGTGGTTCATCACATCTCCTGACTGACAGAATTGTCCCTGAGTCTTCCAAAGTTCTATCATTCTGGTCTTCATCTCTGGACTTCTCAACGCAGTTGAATGCTATATCAATGGAACTTCTGACTGAAAACTTTATCTGCTCATCCTCAACTGCCCTGTCATTCTGTTCTTCTTCTTCATGATGCTTCTCAACCAGGTTGAAGCCACCCTTGTTAAACGTGTCCTCCAGTTCTGCCTCAATGTCTTCAAGGTTATACTTCTCATCACAGGCTTCCTCACAGCTTTCACTCAGACTTCCCTTATCTCTGAAACCGGAGTCACTACTGCGTTCATCATCTGGTGTTGAGTGCTTTACCACATCTAACCCAAAGTCCTCACCATCATCTTCCATCTCACCAGTCGTGTCAAAACTCTCCTCTGCCTTTATATTCAGTTCTGATGCCATCAGTGGGCTTGCTAATCTCTCTTCCAGCAAAACATTATCCATCAATATGTGACCATTACTGTCAAAGTGGTTCAATTTCCATGACTCAACAGCAGCAGCCACCTTGTTTGCCTCTTTCTCACTGAATATGTCAGATGGAAATGTAAGAAATAAATTTACATCATCATCTTGGTTACATATTTCTTTAGTTTCTGCCACACTTTGAGCAGTATTTGGAATCCTGAATGTTTTCCCTGCTATTTGCTCTACAGACACTTGTTCATAATTTAAACACTTGGAATTTTCAATTCTTCTTTCTAAATTTTCAGCAGCATTAGCAGGTTGAACAATCTTAATCTCCATTGGCATCAAAGATACTTGTTCATACCTGATGCCAGGTGTGTCACAGTTTTCTTTTATTTCCTTCACACATGGTTTAAAAACATTTCTATCAAAATCAGGGTCCTTAATTGGTTGTGGGTGGACAGACATCTGATCACAATTAGAATTTACTGTGCTACAGTCTACACTGTTCTTCTCACCAAGACAAAAAGCATCTTTAGAAAAGTCAGAGTGTTTTACATGTGTCATCCCTGCTGCTCCAAAGCAATTCATTAAATGTGAATTACATATTTCTTCATGCTTCTCAGTGTATGGTCTTGCTATATGCCCAGCAACATTGGCAGTTTCTGTACCAATCTCTTCAACGTATGGAACAGTCAAAATGGAGTTTTTCGAAAACAGCAATTTGTTAATATCATGAACGCTGCGAGGATCTTGAATTTGTCTCATATCTACTTGTTCTTGTTCACAATACATGCTGCTCTCTTTAGGGCTCCAATTGAAAAGACCTGCCTCAATATTAGTGGCTTCATTTTGCTTCATCTTTGCTGGCAAAATATTGTCTTCATAACCACTATGGTTTAAGCTGGAATTCTGAGTGTTTTTTCCACTTTCTAAAGTAAACACATCTGATGATACAGGCTTATCCTGCTTGTGTATGGACATTAAATGTTCTTCAGTGGCACTTATTTCTTTGTTCGCTTCATGCTGGAAAGGCACTTTGGTTGGCGGATTAACCTTTGAAGCATTTTCTGCAGTAACAGTTAATTTACTTCCTTCTTCACAATGCCCAACATTTGTACTTACAAAGTTCTGTGGATATGATGACAATAATGAACTTGTTCCACATTTCAAAACCTGAGTGTGTGAAGAAGACCCGAAATTACTAAGAGTTTCCTCTATGTTCTGTGAGCCAATCTCTCTACAACCAGAGGACTCTGTAGGAATGTCGCTAGGCCGGTTCTGTTCTTTGCATCCTGTTTCATGGCATTCTGATATATCATCCTTACTTTTAACATACTGCAATACATCTGAGCAAAAAAGTTTTATTTCAGGGCTGACTCCATTATTTTCAGTATCTGCCTCTTTTTCCAGTGTTTGTGTAACAATCAATGTTGATGGACTGGTCTCTGTAGCAGGATTGGAACCATTATTACAAACTCCAGAAACCAAAGTCACATCATCAGATAAATTTTCTACACTGTGTGTGGCTGCAATTTCAGATGTTGGTTGTGAAACATGTGGAATTTTACTTTCCTGTTCATTTCTTCCATCCATAAATGTTTCTGTTGAAGTAAACAAATCCTCTTCTTCTATTTTAGTTATATGAGAAATTATTTGTTTATTACAAACCACAGGGTTGACTATGGTTTCCATTTTGTCAGGAGAATCTTCAAAGATGGCTTCAGTTAACATTTCTGGTGTGTTTCTTCCAGAAGGGACTGGAGTAGCAGCAATGAAATTCAAACTCGGAATACACAGTCCAGATGTGTTTAGCTTTCCTTTAATAAGTGACAAATCATCTAGAGTATGCACACAACTGCAGCTATCTGCTGTATATTCATTCCCACCAAGCTCAGTACTGCTACTGTAATTAATACCTTCTAAGAGACCAGAAACTACTTCACTAGCACATTCTAACCTTTCCTGAACTCCTGAAATTGTTGCACTCATGTCCACTTTCTCCTGTGTTACATCAGCAGACTTTTCATCACAACTTTCACTGGCCTGAGAATTTTCCAGAAAATTTAAAACATTTTCTGGAATATTACTGACATCATGCTCAGCATTGCCTAAATTTCTGTGATGACAAGCACCAGACCTCTCTATGTCAGTTGTCCGTTTACTAATATCTTTTATGATGTCAAGTGTTACATTTTCATTATCAATAGTATGTTTTGAACATGTATGTACTGGATCACAATTTTCATTTATCCTAGTATCTTCCAAAGGATCAAGGCTAATCTCCTTCTTTTCTTGACTTAACAGGTCCTGATCTAAGTAACTGCTCAAGGTATTGGGAAGGCTGCAGTTCACTGGCTCATCTTCACCAATCAAGCTGTTTGGTCCAGATTTGAAGTTGATTTCATTAAAAAAATCGGATTTAGCTTCATTTTCCTGAAATGCAGTAGAAAGATGTCTGTCCCATGAGTCAATGCTGTAATCTGTGATAAATACTCCTTCTTTATCATCTAAAACAACCTTGTCCAGCTTTTCATCTATATAACTGCTAGTCCCTAAATGGAGTGATACATCTTCAGGGGTAGTCGAGATGTTTGCAATTGGTTCGCTGCCATATGTTGTCTTCAGTCCCTTGAAATAGTCCAGTGTATAGTCTTCACAAGGCCCAATAACTACTGAAACTACTGTCTTGTTTTCCTGTAGGTTAGAGGCAGGTACTGAAGTTGCGGCCATAGCAGGAAGTATGTCAGCTGTATCATGAGAACTGAATGTTGTTGCTAGGTCACAAGGATTCACTGCTTCTAAGGTCTGCTCACTGTCACTGATAATTTTCTGGGTATCATGGGAAAAACGGAATGAATCTGACAGTGTGTTGAGGGTAGACATCTGGTCATGGTTTCTGCATGGGGAACATGTATCATCATTCATGGTCTTATTTGGACAGAATTTTGAAACTGTATCAGACATGTTCTGAAATAAATCTGAAACATCACTCATGACAGGATGTGAGGAATCAATACCTGTTATTCCACTACATGGATGATGAAGTGTACTTGCAAGAAGAGGTGATGAATTTGATTCTTTACGTTTAACTTTGGAGAAATCATCTTCAGTTTTGTCTCCTGCACTTGTTTCAAAACTGTCCTTAAAGGTCCCATTTGCAGCAAATGAACAAACTGCAGAACTATTGTATGAATCATGACTGAACAAATTTTGGTGGGGCACACTCAGATGTGGCGACACTTCATTACGCCCTTCCAAAGCACCAACTGGTCCAGTATTTAATAACGATTCTATCACATGTTTTTGAGGCACATATTCATTCAAGCTTTTTGTAGTTTCTTTATGAGGAACAGCACCTAAGGGCATAGAACAATCAATGTCTACTTGCAGCATATTAACTACTCCACTATCTATGTCACTATATTTGAAATCATGGCACCCAGATGCCAACACTGAACTATATACACTTTCTTTCTCAGGCACTTGTCTACAATTTGCTACACATTTTTCTATGTTAGTACCAAATACACTGTCTACTTGGTCACAGGCAACTTCTGTTTTCACTGCTAAATCACTATGTGATATAGGTCCAGCAATGCTGGGACATGTTAATACTGCTTTATTCACTGGATTTTTATCATTAACTGCTATTATCTCCATCACACGATTTCCTTCATTAATTTCTTCCGAGGCATCATTGACTAAAAAATTCTCACTCATATTAGAATCACAACACTGTGCAGTGCAAGTTTCTGAATGCATAGCTGTTGCATCATCAAAGAGGTAATGTGGTGAAGAATCTGTAACAGATCCAGACTCAGAGGTCCTGTTACATTCCCTTTGTGCTTCACGCAGTTTTTTCAGAGTGTCTTGAAATTCTTCACCCAGAACAGCCCCATGGATATTACTTTCACTGCTAAATGCTGTAGGGATATTCCTACTGTATAATCCTGGTCTTACTCTACTAGTAAAGGAACCTCGTCCATTATAACTACGCTCAAAACTCCAAGTTAGAGATGGAGGGTCTGAATCACTGCCATCACTGCATTCAATGTGTGTAAGCACCATCAGATCTGTAACAGATTTGGATTTCTGCTTGACCTTCTCAGAGAACTCTCCGCGTTCAATTCGTCTCCTCCAGGTCTCATCTTCAGTGTCCGTCCCAGAATCTGTTGCCCTGTTTTCTAACTGTGTCGATTTGGCATTATCCAAACTATCATCTTGAAGACTATCTAGCTGAAATATCATCTCCCTGTCATCTGATGACATGCCAGAATCTGCACGACCAAGTCTGAAGTCCAGCACCGTATTCTGCTCTGTAGTCATGTCTTTGACAGGACTCCGATAGGAAGCACATTTGCTAGAAGCTTCAGATGAAGAAGAAGAAGAAGAAGTATTTTCTAGTGCTAGTGCATTGTCCAAATCTCGAATTGCCTCACTTATTTTGCGAACAAACTTTGCATCTTCTTCACTGGTGGTTTCCACACCTTTCAACCAAGAATCAAAGTCTGGTTCTAGTGCAACAGTTTCTTTAACCTCATCTTCTCTATACTCCCCACTCAATATGCTTCCTTCATTCTCTTTCCCCTCAAGAACATCTGTAGCATGATGCAATTCATCTTCTTTCTGCCAAACTGCAACACCTGTAATCTCCACAGCGCACTCACTGAGATCATCTATAGATCCATGAAGGTTCTGGAGGCTTGGTGACTTATGCCGTTGCTGTAGAGCTGGTATGAAGAACTCACCTCCAGAACTACTTGCTAATGATGGCTGAGGTGATGTCGTGAGTGGAGTCATGCTGGTTCCATCTATAACAAGATTTCCTGAATCTTGTGATCCAGCCACACTCTCAAATACAGCTGGGGGAAGAATCAGTGCTTTGCCATCTTCAGTCAGCCGTGGAGCTGTGTCATCCACTGGATGGATTCTGCTACTGCTGTCGTCTGTTAACTGAGTTGCAGACTGTACAATGGGAGTGTCCTCCTGTGATGTTACGTGATTATCAGTTTTTGGAATATAATTGGGCTTGAGCATCTCCCAGCGGCGCTCGAAGTCTTCATCTGTTGTTAGGCTAGAGCTGTCACCATCCTGGTTATACTGTTTTCCGTGCATGTGGAGGTGCATCAGCATTGAATGAACTTGCAATAATTGGGGTCGTTCTGGAATACAGCTCCAACAGAGTTTCATCAGCAGGTACCTGGAAGAAGAACAAGTCTATATATAATGTTCATCCACACAGTACCTCATATTTCTTTTCACATGTCCAACATACAATGACGTTACAACCAACAAAACACTAGCAGAAACAACTCTACAAACAACATATACAAGGTATATCTCAAAACATAAATTACAAAAAGTACTCTAACAAAAAACATACACCAGTTTTTGGGTGATCGTAACCTTAACTGAAATCAATTGTATTTCACATTTTCATGTCCTAATCCCTTCTCTTCTAGTGGACAGACTTCATATACGATGACAATCTTCATCCCTTGAGTACCAACTAAACAAAGATAAATCATTAATAAAATTTCTTTCAAGAAAACCAGTGTGAGTTGTGTACCTACCACAGACAATATCATCAAATCAGGTTTTAGTAATTTGTAGTTTATACAGATGCACCAGACTACTTGTGCATGGGGTCAAGGTTGTGCGTCTGTACACAAACTGAAGCTCCAAAAGCACCTCTGTGTCCTGGGTGTTTGCCAGAGAGAGGTGCTTCAGAGGCTCACCAAGGTGCACTGCAGTTTGGACAACTCAAGCCAGTGAACAAGCAGTCTGTACACAACCAGGAACAAGCACATCAAATAAATCAAACATCTGCAATGTAGTCTTGACACCCCTTAACAGATGTTCTGCCACTCTCAATCACCTGACAAAACAGCTTACCATCACGCTCCTATGAGTCTGCACAAATACTAAAGAGGACGTGAATTTAATCACTTCGCTTTCAAGTTACCTTCAAGTACGAGCGTATTTAAATTTCACACAGCAAAAATACTGCACAGTGTGTACGTACAGGTTCTGTCTCTGGGGAGAAGACAGGGATGGTAGGCCAAGACGCACAGTGCCGTCCCCAAGCACTTTTACAATCACCTCATCATCATTCAGATCTGAATATGGCAACTTTCCAAATTCACAGATCTCCCAAAGCACCACACCCAGGCTCCACACGTTTGCACTAGCTGTCACCTGTCAAAACACAACTTCAGTTACATATGTATATGAAATATACGCTGTCCTTAACTCTGTCTACCAAAATGTTCATAAGAAATATTAGGAAGACAAAAAAGACCAGAAGAACACAAACCATGAGCCACCATCAAGGCAAAAGACCTACAAACCCCTCAATAACTCATGAATCACAGCCCGACCAGTAGAAGAACTATATACCCGAACAGGACAAATCCTAATAACAATAATACTTCATACACTACATAGTAAATCCAATATCAACAAAACTATGAGACAAAATAACAAACTAAGGGTTAAAAAGCTACAGAGAAAGCCTAATGTCTTGAAAACATTATGAAAGAAGTTCAAATCTTCTATTAACCAGGGGATGGGGGTTCATTTACTGGCTGGGGAAATTTTTTTCTCTTCTCTACACTATTCAGACCAGTTCTGGGGCCCATCCGGCCTCCCATCAAATCGGTACCAGGGGGCCTTCTGTCAGGAGCAAACAGAAAGAATAACAGGTTGACCACTTACTTCCATCTAAGGGCAAGATTAAGAATTTCTTGAGCTATGCAACAACTTCCCCCATACATCTTCATGGCATGGTGCTTACTTAACCACAAGGGCAACTTTACCTTTTTACCTTTACATGAAAACTCTTTTTCTTTGTTAGTGTTAAGCCTTCTTCACTACACAGGATGAAACCATGAATTGTAGATGATTTTAATGCGTGTCTATGACACAATGCACGTGGGAAGAATGGACAAAGGTTTCACTGTATCTGAAAATATTAAGTTTAGGGACGCTATTGTGTTGATCACTGTGAACAGAATTAGAATAAACACACCTCTTTTGTTTCGATAGTGGTGTCTGTACAGTGTAGTGTCTCCGGAGCGCACCACCGGATCGGCAGCGCCACCTCCCCAGCACAGTAATAATCCTCCTGCAACAGAGTTACTTGTAAAGCACACAAAATTAATAAACAGGTTCACTTTGTAAACTTCACGTTTACACCGTGCAATAATAATATTCAACACTTTAGTTTCCAACTGACGCACACGTTAAAAAACGCAGAGTTATTAAAGCATTTTAAAATAAGTAAAACTGCTCCAACATGTTTCGGTTTACAAGGAAACCATCATCAGGGAGCCACAATCAGTACTTAGTTAA
>JGI20166J26741_11583918_pt1 | contig 11838 bp, 4 predicted proteins | sample TergutCu122P5_FD_26741 | JGI IMG/M metagenome (IMG submission 26741) | reverse complement strand
TAAAGGGCTGAAACATGTCGTTTACCCTGTGACACCTTACACCATAATAAAGTGTTGTGTTTTGACTCACCCACCCGATATCTTTTGATATTTGATATTGCTCTCTCCTGACGTTGACTTACATATATGCCTTTTGACCCTTACTGAGAGCACTGCGATTTTCGTATGGACAAATTATATTCCAGTTGCATTTGTGCTGAATATGCGAGACGAAACAAAGGGGCATTTGTGCATCACATGTTCAAATTCTGAGAGAAATCATGAGATCTGAGGATTGTTGAATCCTACTGTTCTCAATAAACATTTATTCCGCATTTTGCAAGCTTAACTGAATATGGCTGCTCATTAAATAATTACACAATGCTGTACAGCAGACTTCATTATTAAGTCTTCGACAGACATGCATAACTTCACCAAGACATATGCCAATTTCAAGAACTCCTTCCTTGACAAAGACATTAAACAGATGTCCAGGTCTTTAACTTGATTGAACAATTGTGCCTGTATCTCTTCCTACGCCTTTTAAATAAGTCAAGATCACACATTTCCTTGAACGCACAACCAGCTCAGAAAACACGAAGGAGTTCACGGTGCTGACATATCTGGAGCTCAGACTTGACTGAAACGTTAGGCAGGCATCATCAAAACAGAAATAAAAACCTTATCAAAAACACAGGCCTCACAGAGAATTGAAGTGTGACTGCCGTACAGTTTCCCACACACCACGCTGCATATGACGCAGTAATACAAACGTCTTTGTCTAGTGGTAAAACATGAATTTTATAACTGTCCGGGGCTGCTGGTCCTTCCCCGATAAATATAAGGGTGCATCTTAAATCACTTTTTCAATGTAACACCGTTCAGAATTTGGAAGGAGGACATGTACAAAAAGGTCAATGGAAAGGACGAGTGCAGGTGAGGGATGAAACACTTTTCCACTAATATATTACATTAGCGACTTTCTCATTTCACATTTACGACTACAACATGAAGGACGAGTTGAGTTCATTATGTACGTCTTCTCGTAACTCACTTTTCGGCGTTTAATAGCGCGACAGAATAAGTGATAAGGAAGAGGATCAACGTTTACTTTGGTTTACTGGCACTCAAGCTGCTCTTTCTTTGTTTTAGATCATTATGGGTCTTACAATCTTATAGCTTGCTTTCTATTACCCGCCACACTGACAAAACGTGTATGCAGATGCACATCAGTCGTTCAGTAACTGCAAACAGCTCTTAGTAACGTACCCAACTCTAGCAGGCACATCCCCACAATTTCACCACAGAATGGAACAAATCCAGTGTTCGAAAAGTTGTGTCCCTTTATAATAAATACGAAGTGACAAGAGTCCAGAAACCTAGTTATGCAAATATATATACACATATATAAATATATATATATATATATATATAACCCTTTACGGACTAAGTGAAAGCACTTTTCTATCCAATGATCTCCGATTTACGAAAGAGCACTGCTTGTTGACAGGTTCCCCGGCTTCACCCGTTAGTCCTTCTAGGAATCATATAGATGAAGATAAGTATGGAGCATGGATGGAATAATGCTGACAGGGGATTAAAGAATTACTCGGAGAAAACGCTCTCCCAGTGCCACTTCGTCCACCACCTGGGATCAAACCCGGGCTTCCGCGGTGAGAGGCAGGCGGGACTAACGTTCACCTGAGCTATAGTTAAAGAGTCGTTTCGTACCGCGCAGTAAACACATTTCCTCCAGTTTACAAGAGCCAGTCAGTACTAGGAAAAAAATCGCGTTTCTGAGTACCACACAAAAGACAAAAGCAATCTGTGGGCAGGAAGAAGAATTTCTGGATGTTAAATTTGGCAGTACGCGAAACAACTACTAGACTTTACAGGGTTAAGGCCGGTGGTAAGAATATTCAACACCGCACTCGTATTTTGAAGGGTCAAACACTCTTGAATCTGATAACTCTGGCGTTAATCCTCATCAAAGGCTAATTTTAATACCATGAATAAACATGTCTGACTTGCTAGATTTCAGATCCTCTGAGATCTTATACCGTGTTGAATGGTAAGTAGTTATCGACAATTGCGAGGAGCTTGATGCCTCCATCTTCCTCGTCTAAGCAGTCCAAGACGAGACAGGACTACAAACACCGACGAATGAGGCAACAATATTGTCCGAAACGTCAGTAACTATTTTACCAGTCACTACGGCATCATAAGCCAGAGGACCCGAATCTTCCCGTTTACACTTGATGGTAATACGCCTAATTAAATCTGTTTGTCGTACCGTACGACGTATAGCGACGGTGGGCCTACAACCATTTTAGCGTTCCCCGAAACATTACGGGGAAGCCAATGGTATTAACACGACAGCCTACAAATGCCTGTGAACCGATCCTCCATAGAATCTTATACAACAGGAATGTAACAGAAGTGTCTCTCAGTTGTCATGGCAGCAGCTCGTTAAACATAACAGCACAGGAGTAAATTGCAGCCGAACTTTCCTCCTGACCCTTCCAACAGCCAGCAGCGCTAATTGGATCCGAGAGACACGGTCCGTCAGGCGCACCACACACTCCGCAGTAGTGGGATAGTACCTTGCGGCCTACCACACATCATTTGTAATCATCCCCCCATACCGCATCAAAGCTATATAAACCTCGGTATCTGACAGACTATCATTCAACAAATTACTAGGCGATGCCATACAGCAGGCGGTTAGTCGAAGGTTTCTTATCGAAGAGGCCGGAGTTCAAATCCAGGGTATGTTGGACAAAATGGCACTGGAGCACGTTTCCTCCGCGAGTAACTTCACTTTGTACTAGCTCTGTTATTCCGACAATGCGGCGCACCGAATCATCCTGTCCACTTCCACAACTAAAATTCAGTCCAGTTGAACTCAGCTTATAAATCCGCAGGCAACAGCTCAAGACGAATTATAGAATGCACAAAAATGCACATACAGTAGAACTGCACAAACCACGAAAGAGAGTCAATATGAGATAAGCGTGAGTCCTGACTCATCACCTTACTGAAATGTTACAGGTCATATGACATACTCCTACTTACGTATGTGATGGCGCAACAGACAAAAAGAGCGAAAGCACAAAACCACACTAACAGCCCAATTCACTTCTTCAAATATTGTTTGTTTACGTGCAGTGTTATGGCGCAGAGCAAATCATAAACCATAAGTAATAATAACAATAATAATAGCTATAATAATAACTCGATTAGGATTAGACACATTTTGTGGATTTCTTTGATAGTGTGTGTGTCAATAAAAATCACATAAAAGCGACACTCTGAAACTATTTCTATAATCCTTTAAACTATGCACTTTCTCTGAGGACATACGAGTCTAAAAATTCACATCCTACCTCACAGTGAACACCCTGCACCTGCTTCAGTACGACAAATCGGTTTAATTTATTTGGAGAAATAAAGGCTGTTTATTATGAGAACTGTAGGAAGCGCATCAACACACACTGTGAGCAAAATACAGAGCTTCTGAAAGTTATAACAGGTGGAACACAGAATGAAGAATGAATTTTGAAGGGATAAATTTCGTATTTCATATCGGCAGTAGTGACGGCCGTGAAAACTTCCCACACAGCAGTCCGAGTCGAAACTGGCAGAGTAACCAGCCGTGAAAACTGCCCACGCAGCGGTGCGAGTTGAAACTGGCAAAGGGTAACCAGCCGTGAAACTGCCCATGCAGCGGTCCCAGTCGAAACTGGCAAAGAGTAACCAGCCGTGAAAACTGTCCACGCAGCGGTCCCAGTCGAAACTGGCAAAGAGTAGGCCTAACCAGCCGTGAGAACTGCCCACGCAGCGGTCCGAGTCGAAACTGGCAAAGGGTAACCGGCCGTGAAAACTGCCCAACCAATTATTTTTGGAGCCGCATGGAGCCATGAATTCCCGGGACCGTTTGTTTAGAAGCAGCATGGATGAATAAGTTACCGGTACTTGAGCTTGAGAGATATCCGTACCAATTGTTTATAGGGAGCTCCATAGATCCCTACATTCCCGGGACCAGTTGTTTAATAAGCTGCATGGACCCACGAATTCCCGGTACCGGCTGTTTAGGGTGCTACATGTGTCCGTAATTTCCCCGTACAAGGTATCAGGGGGCTATAAATATCCATACGTAAAAGGGACCAGTTGTTTTTGGAGCTGCGTGAATCCACAAATTCTCGACATCAGTTTTGAAGCAGCCACCTGGATCTATAAGTTCGCGTTACTACTTGTTTAGGAGCTGCATGGATCACGAAGACGTCCCGAAATTCACCTAACATATATTCAGAAATTCATTTCCAACCTCACAGGAAAGATACTGCGTTTCTGTTAAAAAGAACAATTGGTTATTGCAGTACAAGGAAATAATCCTTGTCAATTCTCAGCACGTAGGGAAGCATAATCCTCAACACACTCGGTGTGCAAGTGCACATTTACTAAATATGAAAGCAGGCGGGTACGTGTGACAAACCACTGTGCATTAAACAATTAAAAGCCATAACATAATTTCAGAGAGGAGGAGAAGGGGAAGGACAAGAGAAGATGATGAAACAGGAGAAGGAGGTAGGTGAAAACGACAGATGCTATAATTATTACAGTGAAACGCGTCAAAGACTCTGAAGTTTCTCAGGCAGTGCCCGCTCTTCTGGTTAAGGCGGCTTTGAGAGGAGAAGAAGCGTTGGTAAATGAAGCTGGTTAAGCGTTGGGAAGTGGACCGCTCTAAGTAGGCGGCAGAGACAAGAAGTTGAACAGTTGCTGTACTTGGGTTGAGTTTTTGGACTGACAATGGGAAGGCTACGTTATGGCGAATTTCGAAGTTAACGTTGGAATGGCTGCACAAGAATCATACAGTGAAACGTGGAATACGGGTACAAATATGAAATTTGCTACGGGAACGACCAGAATTTATAACGTTCTACAATCTTTACCTCCTGAATATCGTTACCTTTTCTGCTAGCCTTTTCGATGATATCCAGCGACACACAATTTCAACCTACGATATTTGTAGCGAGGTTTCATAACCGGTCGGTAAACAAGTATGATTCGCAACACAAACTTCCAAGAGGGCGGCCACCCCCAAGTTAACGTGCGCCACGAATCTTCCTCTTTCACTATCCTGTCAATGTTGACAGACAGGATATTATCCACGCTTCTAAGAAGCCAAGAAACTCATCTCACGATACTGCGTTTTTATCTGAGAAGTTTGGGAAGTATGGAAAAATCACGCCAAAAGATCAATATGCTCGTAATGGTTATAAGAATCTGGCTCACACAAACACGCCATAAGAGAGTTGAATGCGTAACAGCTTCAAATGATGCAGCGCAAGAATTATGGCGAACAGCAAACGTAATGTAACACCATACAACATTTTCTAAACAATAATAAAAAGTGAAGGCCGTAATATGTAGGTATGAATACAACCCCTACCTTAATCTTTCATCTAAAACATACTAGATTTATGCAGGAGACAGTAAGACTTGAACAACAAGTAACGTGTTAATGCAGGAATCAAACGTCTTTACATTACAAATTTATAAATTTTATTCTTAGAGCAGTTAAGCTTTATAGAATTAAATTATATTTTTAAGTGGTATTTGACTCCTAATTCCTCATAATGTGAATATCCACGTAAGTTTGTCGTATTAATTTAGGTCTATTGTTATTACACTACGATATTATTAATTTAAATTATAACCCTCCAACTTACATTGTTGCAGATTTTTAATTGGCAATTCGACTTTCACATCCAACGATTCCCTGGTAACACACGCCACATTTGCTAGATCTGCCGTCTTATATCTGAACACAGCCTTCAAGCCTATAAATTACTTAACAAGATAATATAATTACTGTGTATGATGTACGGATACGATCCCAAGCCATAATTTTTTATTTATGTTACGTGTAATGACTGAATATTAATTGAAGATACGAAGAATTATCTTCCTATATTCTTAGACACAACCTAATGATGGCTTACTGAAGGCCGAAATGTGTACATGTGGCCGGGGTTCATGCCACTGCTATACAACTTGTGTTCTACAGGTACAGATTGGTTTTAATGAGCAAACAATGATTTAAGCAAGTTGTAACGCATTACTAGACAATATTACGTGTATCTGTCTCAAGTGAAGGTAAAAAACAACGTAAAATTTAATTCAGAACATATAATAATCTGGTGGAGAATCGAAGTGACTACCCACCAATATTAGTTCAGAGGGTTCCGGCTATAGTAATCCATTACGAAAAATTCATGAGGCACACAGCCTTGCGCTAAGCAACGTTGTTCACTTGTACGAGCAAAATGGAAGCAAAAAATCAACTGCATATTGAACACCATTGGAAATATAAAATTACAAAGGTAGTTCTTTTACATGAGTGGTTATGAGTATTTCTGTAATCAGTTTCTATTATGAAAAATACGGAATCCAATAAACGTGAAATACAACCAATGACGATATTAAAAGGTACATGCCTGGCCATAGAGACAGTAACAACACAGTAAACGTCATGAGTAAAAATACAATATTTTGCATATACTTCGCTATTCCGATTGACATGAAACAAGCGACTTTGTGTAGATAAAGCACCGCTGAATACGAATTTATAACACTGAGATCGATAGCATCCTACAGAATTTCTTGGGGGAAAAAATCATGTTGCAGGTTCTTGCGACACGTGGCCCTTTCACACCAAAATATTATGCTTTTGTTCCCTGTGCAAATGGCACACATCTCCAGTTCATTATACTTGAGTTGATAAACTAATAACACTAATTTGAAGGTTGGACAGCCTGTATTTGCGTAATTATTAATAACACTAACTAAAGAATACAAACTAATACTTAATATTTACTGCATAAATTAGGGCGAACGCCCTTCAAGAAAACCTATTCATCTACAGTACTCACTGCTCTATTAATTTCGGTTCAGATCAGATCACTGAGCCCATGAGTAAAAATACAAAAGTAATCAGATAAATGAATACCAAGGTAAGTACCAATTATTATCTGAATTATAAATACTTACCGAGGATAATATTCGGAGTACATCCCCACTGAAACTGCATCAGAAAAAGTCTTGCTTAAAAAAATACATAGGAAGAAATAGGCAAGGTACCAAATATGCCAGTAGCTTAAGGTATATAATAAAATAGGCTTTCCACCCCATGTTTCAATACATCACTGACTGCTGACTACTATGTAATATCTTACATGGGCTTCATACACAGCCCCATTCAAACGGGCATACTCTATCCTGAGGTACGAACACAAGCAAGCAGCGTAAGGCGTTTGTGGCATCGGAAAGGAGCCTATAAAAAGCTACTGAGCACGTAAAGTTATAAGCAGCGACAAAGGAAAATATAAAAGTTAAAGTTAATCCCTGTGCTTCACGGCGCACTACGCCATGAAGACTACTGGTGAGTGGAAGCACAGATCCACGCGTTCATAACGTCGGTGATTAGGTAAACTTCCGAAGCCAGCAGCTTTACCTCTGCGGCAACAGCCCCCTGGTACCCACCGAACAGGGAAACTGGGTGAATCCCAGAACCGGTCTAGAAGTTATGGAGCGGGGACAAAGCTCCGAGCTTACCCTATTCCTCGGTAATCCAGTCCGTAGCCTATACTGACTACGAGCTTACCCTATTCCTCGGTAATCCAGTCCGTAGCCTATACTGACTAAATTATCCTCAGTGAGGCAGGATTCGTTTTTGACAGCAGTCCACGGCAAATGTTTCCCGTCAAAACCCCTGAGCCTCACTTCGTTAAAGGCATAACAGAAAATAACGTTTGTTTCCCTACCTATAAATAACGTCAGGCAAGTAATGACACTGAAGCAAAGTTGGTATTTCTCCCACGTCTGCTGCTATTTGATTGACAATGAAGATGCAGAAAAAAACACTATACAGTAGGGGCTACTGTTTCACTTTACACATACACGTTCATAAATTTGATATTGTAATCTTTGTGCCCAAATATGTAATACTTGTTGGCCTATAGCTTTCGTGTGTTTTTTTAATTCTTGTTTTATTTCACGACGCTGTCAGTTTGAAATATTACACAGCCTCGATGGCAGATGTGTGAAATTCGAGTGTGGAATGGTAACTTGCATAGGAAAACAGAATTATTGAAGAAAAGCCTGTCGCAATGACACTTTGTGCACTACAAATATCACACGAGCCGTCCTGCCATCGCTCTCGGTCTCCTAAGTGAGAGACTGAAGTGTTCTCAGTCATTCTATGTCACCCCTGATGATGGGCGTAATGGTGAAACTTGCACAACTGTAACCGTTTCATGTAGCACACTGTATGTCTGATGGTAGGTCTTTCATACAAGTTTAGATTAGGTTTACTTCTGTAAACATCCTTACTTTCAACCCATACGTGCAAAGTGAATACAAAAAACTGTCACAATGACAAGAATAAGTGTGACTGTCGCAATCATCTTAAGGCCGAATACAGACAGATCCATTAGATGAAAGTTTCGGAATCAGTTCTGAAAAAAAAAAGCCAGAGGAGTTTATCCGTCAAAGAGAAAGAGGAGGAAGATGTGGCAAGTTCCTCTAAAACAATTACAATAACAGTCAATTGCAACGGGTGGAGTAGCCCGATTGTGAGCACAGATTAAACTTTCGTGTTCTGCTTTCTCTACTGACCACTTAACTACAAGCGAAGTTCTGTACTTACCCGCTAGGTGTCTCTCCGACTGAGAACGAGGCTGCGTCAGGACCTGTGGGGAAAGAAAATGCAAGTTAGGGAAGAAGCGTAAAGCAAATAATACAGCGCTGAAAATGACGTTCCATTGTCACGGTGTTGAAACGGCACGCGAAAGACATGAACCTTCTCCTGCAACGGATTTTCATTTTTCACAAATAAACTTTGTTAAAAAAATACAATAATCAAATCTAGCATGCCCACAATATAATACGTATACAAATAACACTTGTAAAAAAAAATCGCTCCCTGTTAAATTTCAGAGTGATTCTTACAGTTTTGACATTGATGAATCCGATGACGACAACCTAATTTCCCTATCATCCAGCAATGTTAACAGCAGGGTTTCAATCCAAAAACTGCGTTTTTAATAAAAAAGGATATTTATACTGGTTTTGAATTACAGTACACAGTGTCAAATATTGAACGTCTCGCTATATATGGTACCCTAACTACAAAAAATCGTCATTAAAAACTCATTTCGTCTTCTTTGCCTTTATATTCGCCAATTGGTGTCGCCCTTATTGGTGTCCAGCAGTTGTTAGCCAACATACCTGGACTCAATTTTCCACTGCATCTCTTTTCCATCTAGGAAATTTCCCGATGGAACCTTTCGCCATCTTCACTGGACACGGTTCCCATGTTTTCAAGGAAAAAAAAAATCCAAATGGGAATGCAGAAAATGAAGTTTCAATGACATATACACCCCATAGCACTGTATGATGAAATTAGCTCCTGCACAATTTCACTGCAATTTTCTGCCTTTTCGTTGCCTAGAAAGTTTCTGCTGACGCTTTAAAATGGCTCCCAGGCCTTTCATTCGGTAGAATTTAATTTTGTACTAAAGTCGCGGTCTTAGAATAGGGCCTTAATTTGTTGGCCACCGAAAATTCCTTCTTTCAACTTTGCCTCATTTATTTCGAGATAGGAAAACCTTCGCTTTCCTTATCCGTCGTTTGGACAAACATTTTCATCAAACCCAGCGTGATATGCAGTAGTGGTAAACAGACTTTTTACTTATCCACTAAAGCAGGATGTGCCACATTCTTCTGACCTAGTGTTGCTCCTGCAGGGAGTAGCTATTTTCTTATTCTGTAGCGGTAGTCCCTCGTTCGGCTGTCCCATTCACACTAAAAGCAGCAGAATTTAATGTATCCGCCTGCAATCTAGTCAGCATTGCTACAATTCTTAGGTCAGCACATATATTCCACCGGTGTTCTTCAAAGCGTATTTTTTCGCAGCAAAACCTGAAGGTTCTCGTACGTTTCTTTCATGTGTACTGCATAAGCCAGTGAGACAGAATGGAACTTATTTCTACTGTGGGGTAACACTGCCTTCAAACAGACCTTACATGAATCAATCAAAAGACTCCATTGTTCAGGGGTGTGTTCTAGTTGCAATTCTTCCATTAATGCTTGGATGTTATTTCAGTACACTAGATCACCGGCCAATGAGTAACACGTCGCTACGCTTGACTGCCTCTTCCTAAAAAAAAATATGCTATTACACCTTTTTCAGAAAGATTCCACTACTTAAGCCGTGATCCAAGTAACTAATCCTTTGTTTTGGGGAAGTCCATACCTCGAAATAAAACGTTTAATTATGGCTGAGTGATCCGACGTGTCTCTGTAGCATCAAGGGTTGAAAAGTCTAGGTTTTCATTCTTGTTGGGTCCCGCAACTTCTGGTTACGCCTCCTCCGTTTTTGCATCTTAGTTAAGAGTATAAGATTCCGGTGGCCTGGGCAAGGCATTGAATTATCGTGAGGAATAGATCTTAAAGCAGAGGGTATATTAGGACAGTTTATTTCATGCTTGGAAAATCATGAGAAACCATGGTTCTTAGTCACGCAAGAACAGCTGTCGTTGGAGTGGTCTCGACGCTCACGCCAAACCATCGGAACAGCAAAAGGCAATGGTTTGTGTGTACCTTTCAACCAGCATGCCACAGTCCTAGAACATGAGCTGCAGCAAATTCGCGGCGTCCAGACTTTAGCTTCATCTCCGATCTAACATCCAAAATTCAGTTCACTAGCTTTCCTCGCGTGTTTTGACAGTGGCTTCCTTTGCAATTTAAATACCATTTCGCCGCAAATGTAGCAAACGTTACGGGGCTTATTTTGGCAAGAACGTGACACGTTGCACAACAAACAACTACTTTTCAGACAGAGAGATAAACTGTTACTTTTATACTGGTGCAGCACTCAGAATGGTGCGTAGGATCAGACTGAGGTTCTGAAAGACGAGGCCGCCGACACATTATCATGCATCAATTTATCACAGACATTTGATCACGCATACATTTTATCACAGTGACAAAACAGTTCTGTCGCTGTGATAAAATGTCGGTGTGTTTAGAGTCTTTTTAATTTGTAGTGGGTCAATTATCACACTGCAAATTAAACGAATAATAAACAACTGGAAGCAATCTTTTCCAGTTTGAGAGATAGCCTGGGACAATTTCAATATAGGAATTTAAGTGACTAAAATAAGTAAAAATAAATAAACAGCATAATACACCTTTGGCCTCGCCAAAATTTCTGTTTTTGGCAATCCAACTGAGGTATCAACTGGTATCATCCAACAGGAGGGTAAAAAAAACACATTTTATTCTCACATTCGACCTTGTGAATCTATTCACAATGAACATATACCACAATTATTGCACGGAGGAAATTGATGCCAACCACTGTAATCTTTAATGGGTTCTTAAACGACACATAAACCCATACGGCAATATCTAGTAGAAAATAAGAGGCAGATTTATTGGATTTTCAGAAACTAATCACGCAATAGTTAGACACAGCTCCTTGCTCTTCAGTGACTTCGGCCGATCTAATAAGAGCATTCTGACCTTGTTAGAACAGAATATTTCCGAATGTACCCTCTGTTCAACAAAAATCAAGTGGCTTGAAATTTGCTGAATCCCAAACTGGAAGTCACATGACATACAGTTGCCATCATAATTCGGGTCGTTTTACTTTCCCCATATTTGTGCATTCGTGGCGTTTCTCTGTCTTCCAGTCATTACAATCAATCACGCCGCGTATATATTAACCAAAGACACCAATATATTCGCTTAATTTGAAGTTAAAACATGAATTAAAGGCCATTAATTTTCCGA
>JGI20166J26741_11583807_pt1 | contig 11838 bp, 7 predicted proteins | sample TergutCu122P5_FD_26741 | JGI IMG/M metagenome (IMG submission 26741) | reverse complement strand
GCCGGCGTGGAAAAACTTGATCCAGAACGCCAGCCACAGCACCCAGCCGGTTTGATAGGCCCAGAAATAGAAGTAATGGTCGTTATGTATGGCGGACAGATCGCCGGAGGCGGTTTTATCCGCCGCGTCGTACATCAGCGCGAAGTCTTGTATGGGGACTGTATCAACCGCCAGGACGAAGCAGACGCGCAGCGCCAGCGAAGCGCAGATGAGCAGCGTTATGAACAGCCTTTCGCTGATTTCCAGCTTGCCGCAAACCCAGACGACGGCGGCGATTATCAAAAAGGCCGCTATCAAATAGACTGCCGTCCGGTTCAGGAAATTCGGCAGCGCGAAGATGAATATGAAGGCCGCGGCCGCGGCCAGCGCGGCCAATATCAGCCTGCCCGTCAGCGTATAGGCTTTCAATCCGCGAACAACTCCCGAATTTCCTCTTTGGACATCCTGTTAAGGAAGCCCGCGCCGTCCGACGCCAGAATGACGGAATCGGTCAGGTTTTTCTTCTTCTCCTGCAATTCCAGTATCTTTTCTTCAATTGTATTGCGCGTCACCAGGTTGATAATCTGGACGGCCTTGCGCTGCCCTATGCGGTGCGCCCTGTCCGAGGCCTGCTGCATGACCGCCGGGTTCCACCAGGGGTCGTAGTGTATGACGATATCCGCGCCGATGAGGTTCAGCCCGGTCCCGCCCGCGCGCAGGGAGATGAGGAAGGCCTGGCGCGCGCCGGCGTTGAAATCGTCGGACATGGACATGCGCAGTCTGGAGGGCGTCTGGCCGTCGAGATAGAAATACGACACGCCCTCTTTGTCCAGCTCGCCCATGATGATCGCCAGCATGGACGTGAACTGCGAGAAGATAAGCACCCTGTGCCCGGCGGAAAGCGCGGTTTTAACCGTTTCCACGCACAAATCCAGTTTGCCGCTGCCGTGTTTATAATTCTCCAGAAACAGCGCGGGGTGGCAGCAGAGCTGGCGCAGGCGCGTCAGCAGCGCGAGTATCTTGATCCTGCTTTCCTCAAAAACCCCGCCGGAGACCGCGCTTTCGAACTCCGCGCGGGCGGACAGCAAATTGGCGGTGTACAGTTTCTTCTGCTGTTCCGTCATATCCGCGAAAAGCGACGTCTCTATCTTCTCCGGCAGTTCTTGCAGCACCTGGGATTTAAGGCGGCGCAGGACGAACGGGGCAATCTGCTTTTTCAGGCGTTCGGCGCGCTCGCCGTCGTCGTGTTTTACTATGGGAATTTCATACAGCCTGGAAAATTTAGAGGCGGAATGCAGAAAGCCGGGCATGACAAAATCGAAGATACTCCATAATTCGGAGAGCGCGTTCTCTATCGGCGTGCCCGTCAGCGCGAAGCGCGCTTCCGCCTTTATTTGCTTGATGGCGGCGGCGTTGCGCGTGCCGGCGTTTTTGATGTACTGCGCCTCGTCCGCCACGCAGAACAGGAATTCCGTGTCCGCGTAGTTATCTATATCGCGTTTGAGCAGGTCATAAGTCGTGATATACGCGTCCGTTTCCGGGCTGTTGAACAGTTCCTTCCGCGTTTGAGGCGTTCCGGCCAGCACCGTCACGTTAAGCTGCGGCGCGTAACGCTTGATCTCCTTCTCCCAGTTGTAAATCAGGGAAGCGGGCGTCACGACGATTGAGCGCTTGCGGCTGCCCTGTTCTTTATAATGCAGTAACAGCGCGATAATCTGCAAGGTCTTGCCCAGCCCCATATCGTCCGCGAGTATCCCGCCGAAGCCGTGCCGCGCCAGCATCCGCAGCCAGTTGAAGCCGGTTTTCTGGTAGCCGCGCAGGATATGAACCAGCGAATCCGGTATATTGCCTTCGCCGGTATCGTAATGGGCCAGGTCCTCGCACAGGCGGTTCACGCTCGCGTCCAAATCAAACGCGCCGTGCGCCTCCGCGGCGGATTTAAGCAGGTTCGCGCGGTAAAGCGGCATTGTGAAGGCCCTGCCGCCCGCGGTCTGGTCCCGCTTTGATATATCCGCGGCGGCGATGACGTCCTCTATGCGCGTAATATCCGCGTCGCCCAGATCGACGAAGCGGCCGTCCTTTAAGCGGTGATAACGCTTTTTGGCCATATATGAGCCCAGCGCCTCAACCAGTTCGGGCAGGGTGTATTCGGAATCGAGCTCCAGCGAAAGCAGGCCGCCGTCTATGCGCACACCGAGCCGGGCGTTTGACTTCTTCTTCAGCGCGCGCCGGTCAAACGCCTCCGTCGCGTAGACTTCCGCCGCGCCGCGCACCTCGTTCACGCCGTCCAGGTAGAAATCGAATATCCGCTCCTCGTCCCGCAGGGAAAACGCGTCGTTTTCCGGCGCGAAACCGTATCGGCCCAGCAGAGCGGTGACGCGGGCTTCCTCAAGCAGGTTGCGGAAGCCGCCGCGCCCGGAGCTTTCGTCGTTGGGGTTGACAAGGCGGCCGCCGTAATCAAATACCAGCCTGCACGTGACGCGGGCCGCGTCGGAATCGAGATACGCCTTCGCGGCGGGCATAAAAATCTCGTCAATGCGGGATAGCTCATCTGATTGGCGCAGCAGGCCCTGGTTTTTCAGCGTGGGGTACAGATAGGACAAAAAGCTGTCGCGCGCGCGCCCTTCAAAGCCCAGACCGCGCGGGAACGTCTCGGACAGGGCTTTCTTTATCGGCGCGACGGCCGCGGCCGCGGTTTTCTCTATGCGGTACATGGCGTCATTTACGATGACGTATGTGAATTCCTCGCCTTCGTAAAAGTATTCGTCGAAGCGCCCGTCCCGGGATTCGCCCTTTAAAAGGATGCCCCCGGCCGTTTCCTCCAAACGGAAGCCGGGGTCGTACGCGCCTTCGGACAGCAAAACGGCGCGCTCTTTTTCGCGCGCGGCCGCCACGGGCAGATGAGAACCTTTGTATATATCGAAAAGCGCGTCAAAACTGCCGCGCAGCAATGTGAACCCGCCCGCGTTGTATCGCGCGTTATAGTAGCCGCCGTATCCGTAGTATGAATCCTTGGAGTATATCTCGCGCTCGGTTTTCTGCTGGGCCAGCAGCAGTTCGGCCAGGCGGCGGCTTTTTTGGTCGAAGGCGGAGAGTTTGTGCTTGAATGACAGCATTTTGCCGTATTCAACCGTATTGCCCATTTCTAAATCGTTAAGAAACTTGTGCACGCTCCGAAGCACGTACATCCGGCCCGCGCCGATTTTTAGGCTGACAGCGGCGCCCCTTTCGGAAAACGCGAGGGACGGCGCGAGGGCCACGCCGCCCGTCCCCAGCGCCATGTTGATATTCTCCGTCAGGTTATTTTCAAACAGCTTCATCAGGCTGCCTATTATCTGCTTTTCGTAAGATTTATTCAATACGGCGCTTTCGGACCGCTGCAAATACAGCAGCACGGCCACGACATGCCGGCAGGCCCCGCGCCAGACGGAGGCGGCGGAACAGCCGCACCTGCACGAAAAAAAGCCTCGATCCTGGCCGAAATACAGCATTGGGGCGTAGGTGTGGCCGCCGTCCTTGACATAGGCGGTCACGCACGTTCTGAGCTCGTTGTCATTTTTGCCGCAGTATTCGGACGAAACGCCCGTGACGGCGCGGGACTGGAAGAGCGCCTGGCCCTGCGTGAAGGCGTTGGCGTCCGAAGCGGCTTTGTATATATCTTTGATCGGCAGGTTATAGTTCATCGGGTTCCCTTATGTCAGGTTCGGTTTCGGGCTGTTCTGTTTCAGGCTGTTCTACATCAGGCTGTTCCTTCTCGATCTGCTCGCGCGTTATCCTGGCCATGCTCACGACGCTCGCGCCGTTTGGCAGGTTGATCAGCTTAACGCCGCTGGCCACGCGGCCCGTCTTGGATATATCGGCGACGCGTATGCGCAGAACCACCCCTTCCGAATTGATCAGCATCAGTTCCTCGCCCTCCGACACCTTGAGCACGCCGAGGACATCCCCCGTTTTCTCGGTTATGCGGTAAATCTTGACGCCCTTGCCGCCGCGGTGCCGCAGCTGGAACTCGTCTTTATCCGTGCATTTGCCGTAGCCGCGTTCGGAGACGAAGAGCATGCTGCCTTCGTCGTCCAGCGCGTCCATGCCGACGACCACGTCGTCCTCCGCCAGCCTGACGGCGCGCACGCCGGCGGCGGCGCGGCCCATCGGGCGGACTTCCGCCTCGTCGAATTTAAGGCCCAGCCCTTTTTTGGTGGCCACAAAAATCTGGCGGCCGCCGTCCGTGCGGATGACGCCCATAAGCTCGTCGTCCGGGCGGAAATTGATGGCGATAAGGCCGTTTTTCATGATCTTTGAAAACTGCGCCAGCGGCGTCTTTTTGGCCACGCCCCGCTTGGTCAGCATAAACAGGTATTCGTCCTCCGTAAATTCCCCCACGGGGATGATGGCGGCGATTTTCTCGCCCTCGCCGAGGTTGAGCAGGTTTACGACGGCCATGCCGCGCGCGCCGCGCCCGGCCTCCGGTATTTCGAAGGTTCTCAGGCTGTACGCGCGGCCGAATGACGTAAAGAACAGCAATGTGTCGTGCGTGTTGGCGATGAACAGGCACTTGACGTCGTCCTCGTCGCGCGTCTGCATGCCGATTATGCCCTTGCCGCCGCGGTTCTGGCTGCGGTATGTGTTGAGCGGCAGGCGCTTGATATAATTCAGGTGCGTCATGGTGACGACGCTGTCCTCTTCGTCTATCAGGTCCTCGGTCATAATCTCGCCGGGGTCGCGGATTAACTGTGTGCGGCGTTCGTCGCCGTATTTGGCCCTGATGATCAGTATTTCCTCTTTGATGACGCCGTACAGCCTGCGTTCGTCGGCGAGTATCGCGGTCAGCTCCGCGACGAGCGCCGCGAGTTCGGCGTATTCCTCCTGCAAGCGCTCGCGCTCCAGCCCCGTCAGGCTGCGCAGGCGCATCTCGACTATCGCGGTGGATTGCTCCTCCGTAAGCCCGAAGCGCTCCATCAGCCGCGCTTTTGCCGTGGCCGTGTCTTTTGAGGAGCGGATTATCGCGATGACCTCGTCGATATTATCCAGCGCTATCAACAGGCCTTCCAATATATGCAGGCGCTTCTGCGCCTTGGCCAGGTCGAAGCGGGTGCGCCGCGTGACCACGTCTTTCTGGTGGTCTATATAATATTCCAGCATTTCGGCCAGGTTCAGCACTTTGGGCTCGTTGTTCACAAGCGCCAGCATATTGATGCCGTAGCTGTCCTGCAGCTGCGAGTTTTTATAGAGCTTATTCAATATAACGTTGGCGTTGGCGTCCTTTTTCAGCTCGATGACGATGCGCACGCCGTTTCTGTCGCTCTCGTCGCGGATATCGGAGATGCCCTCGATCTTCTTTTCCGACACCAGCTCGCCGATTTTTTCGACCAGCCGCGCCTTGTTCACCTGATACGGCAATTCGCTGACGACGATCATGTCGCGCTGGCTGTTTATCGGCTCAATCTCCGCCACGGCGCGCACTATCACCTTGCCGTGCCCGGTCCGGTACGCGCTCCGAAGGCCCGCCGTGCCCAAAATAGACGCGCCGGTGGGAAAATCCGGCCCCTTGATAATGCTCAGCAGCTCGTCCACGCCGGTTTCCGCGCCTTTTACCCTGTTGTCGATAACGCGGACGACGCCGTCGATTACTTCCGTCAGATTATGCGGAGGGATGTTCGTCGCCATGCCGACGGCTATGCCGGAGGAGCCGTTGACCAGCAGATTTGGGAAGCGCGAGGGCAGAACCGTCGGCTCCACAAATTCCTCGTCGTAGTTCGGCTGAAAGTTTACGGTGTCCTTTTCGATATCCGCCAGCATTTCCACGGCCATGCGGCTAAGGCGCGCCTCGGTATAGCGCTGCGCCGCCGCGCCGTCCCCGTCCATGGAGCCGAAATTGCCGTGCCCGTCCACCAGCATGTAGCGCATTGAAAAATCCTGCGCCATGCGCACCATCGCGTCATAGATGGAGGCGTCGCCGTGGGGGTGGTATTTGCCCATCGTATCGCCGACGATACGCGCGGATTTCTTATACGCCTTGGACGGGTCGAGGTTAAGCTCGTTCATAGCGTACAGAATGCGCCTGTGCACGGGCTTAAGGCCGTCCCGCACGTCCGGCAGGGCGCGCGCGACAATAACGCTCATGGAGTAGTCGATATATGAGGCGCGCATCTCCTTCGAGATATCGCGGTTGATTATCTTGTCAAACTGCCTGTCGTTCCCATCACTTTTGCTGCCGCTGTTATCAGTAGGACTCATTTTGCGCTCCTGTTATTTATAGTTCTTTATACAGTTCCCTGTCGTAATCGTCGATCAAACGGAACAATTTTTTCAGGTTGTTCGTGCGCTCCAGCTCGCCGCGCAGCAAATGGCGCTGCTGCAAACAGTGCTTCAAATACTTCTCGCAAACCTGCTGGCATTCCCGCCCAACCTTGTTCCACAGTTCAAACTGGTAATTGGCTTTCGCGGATTTCAAATCGTAAAGCGCCAGTTCTTTATAACTGTTCATAAAGCACCACACCGTCCTGTTATTTCCATCTGCTCTCCCTGTCCGCCCCGAACATCCAGAATATGAAATAAGCCCCGCCGCCCAGCAGCAGCACGATGAAGATGGGCAGATAGACCATGCCGGGGTTTTTCAGCTTTTGCCCGGCTATGGCTATCATTATCCAGTTCATGTAAAGCAGCATGCCCAGAATGACCGCCTTGAGCCAGGTCATCAGCAGCCGCCCCGTGCGGTACAGGCCCTCCGCGTTTTTATGTGTGACGACGACCGGGTAATTCATCACGTGCGGGAAGCGCTCGATCAGCGTTACCAGCACGAATAAACCCAGCGCCACCGCCGGCAGTATGAACACGCTGGTCTTGCCGCCCCAGGCGTCGATATTGCCCGCTATATCCAGATGAGTCGGCACTCTGGCCGGCAAATTCGGGTACGCTGTTAATGTGACGACTATATTGGCCAGCAGGCAGGCGCCGCTGACGGCCTGCATCGCCCATTCGCCTAGCGTCATTGGAATATGAATGCGCGGCCTGTTCCGATCGAATACGGCCATGATCAATTGCCCCCCAGTACAATGTATTATCTAAATCTTTATAAATCCCACTGGATTGCTTCGCCCGTATGCGTATCAGTATACGAAGTGGCGTTGGGCTCGCAATGACGGCCGGACGGCGTGTGACTGGATTGCTTCGCCCGTATACGTATCAGTATACGAAGCGCAATTGGGCTCGCAATGACGGCTGGAAGGCATGTGACTGGATTGCTTCGCCCGTATACGTATCAGTATACGAAGCGCAGTTGGGCTCGCAATGACGGAGGGAAGGCACGTGACTGCTTACAGTCGCGTCATTGCGAGGGCAAATGACTTAGCGGCCCACGCTCGTATATGCCCGAAGCAATCCAGTTCATGCATGTAAAGGTGCTATTCTTTGTACAGGCAAAGTGTAAAGTTTTAGACGTTACGCGGTACTGGTCTATTTTACACGTCCAGATTTTTAACGGTCTTGGCGTATTCCTGAATAAATTCCTTCCTCGGCTCCACCTTGTCGCCCATGAGCTGGGCGAAAACCTCGTCCGCCTCTATGGCGTCCTCCAGCGCGACGCGTATCAGCACGCGCCTTGCGGGGTCCATCGTCGTCTCCCAGAGCTGGCCGGCGTCCATCTCGCCCAGGCCCTTGTAACGCTGTATCGGCTTGATTCCGTCGCGGCCGATTTCGTTCAGCTTCTTCTCCAGCTCGCGCTCGTCGTAGACATAATACTCGTTCTTGCCCTTTTCGATTTTAAACAGCGGCGGCTGGGCGATGTACACCTTGCCGTTCTCTATCAGCGGCGTCATAAAGCGGTAGATGAACGTCAGGAGCAATGTGCGGATATGCGCGCCGTCAACGTCCGCGTCCGTCATTATGATGATTTTATGGTAGCGCAGTTTGGCGATGTCAAAATCCTCGTGAATGCCCGTGCCGAAGGCCGTTATCATGGCCTTTATCTCTTCGTTCGATAAAATTTTGTCCAGCCGCGCCTTTTCCACGTTCATAATTTTGCCGCGCAGCGGGAGGATGGCCTGCGTTTTGGGCGTGCGCGCGCTCTTGGCGCTGCCGCCGGCGGAATCGCCCTCCACCAGGTATATCTCGCTCTTCGCCGGGTCGCGTTCGGAGCAGTCGGCCAGTTTGCCCGGCAGGCGGCCGTTTTCCAGCACGCTCTTTCTGCGCACCAGCTCGCGGGCCTTCTTGGCCGCGTCGCGCGCGCGGGAGGCCATGAGCGCTTTTTCGACGATGATCTTCGCGGCGGCCGGGTTTTCCTCCAGAAAATATTCCAAATATTCGCTTACGACGCTTTCGACGGCCGTCTTGGCCTCGCTGTTGCCCAGCTTGGTCTTGGTCTGGCCCTCAAACTGCGGCTCCTGTATCTTGATGCTGATGACGCTGGCCAGGCCCTCGCGCACGTCGTCGCCGGATAGGTTCTTGTCGCTTTCCTTTAAGATATTGTATTTGCGGGCGTAGTCGTTGATGGTCTTGGTCAGGGCGGCGCGGAAACCCGCCAGGTGCATACCGCCGTCGGTCGTGTTTATGTTGTTGACGAATGAATACGTGTTCTCTATAAACTCGTCGTTGTATTGCAGCGCGACTTCAACGGCTATATCGTCCCTGCTGGCTTCGGCGTAGAACACCTTGTCAAACAGGGGCGTGCGCGATCTGTTGATGTATTCGACGAATTGCTTTATCCCGCCTTCGTAATGATACACGCGCTGCTGCTGTATACCCTCGCGCAAATCGTTCAGCGATATTTTCAGGCCCTTGGTCAAAAAGGCGGTCTCTTTCAGCCTTTGCTTCAATACATCGAAACTGAACTCCAGTTCCTCAAAGACCTGGGCGTCCGGCTTAAAATGTATGTAGGTGCCGTGTTTGTCCGTCGTCCCTACGACCGTTAAAGGGGAGGCCGTGTTGCCGTATTCAAATAACTGCTCGTGTATCTTGCCGTCGATATAGATGCGCACTTTAAGCCATTCCGAGAGCGCGTTGACGACGGAGGCGCCGACGCCGTGCAGGCCGCCGGACACCTTATACCCTGTGCCGCCGAATTTCCCGCCGGCGTGCAGCACGGTGAACACAACCTCGACCGCCGGCACGCCCTTCTGCGGCTGTATGCCGACGGGTATGCCGCGCCCGTCGTCAAAGACGGAGATGGAGTTATCCTCGTGTATGTTGACGATTATCTCGGTGCAATAGCCGGCGAGGGCTTCGTCCACGGCGTTGTCGACTATTTCATAAACCAGGTGGTGCAGCCCGGTGGCGGAAGTGCTGCCGATGTACATGCCGGGGCGCTTCCTGACCGCTTCCAAACCCTCTAATATACGTATCTGGTTTTCGTTGTATTCCGTGTGGTCGCTGTATTCCGTGTGGCCGTTGTATTCCAGATCCATTTTACTCTCCCTTAGCTTGTTTTCATTCCCTGCTGATCGTCCCGTTTTTTACCCTGTATACCGCAGCGTCTATCTTGACGTTTCTGGTTATATCTTCCATGCCCGTGCAGGTTATGACGGTTTGCAGGCCGCCGATGGAGCTAAGCAGGTGTTTCTGGCGGCCGCCGTCCAGCTCGGAAAGGCAGTCGTCCAATAAGAGCACGGGCAGGCGGTTTTTTTCCTGTTTTATCAGCTCTATCTCCGCGAGCTTGGCGGAGAGCGCCGCCGTGCGCTGCTGCCCCTGGGAGGCGTACAGGCCGGCGTTTTCATCGTTTATCATAAAAATTATATCGTCTTTGTGTATGCCGGCGGATGTACTGCCCAGCAGTATATCCCGTTCGACGCCGTTTTTGAGTTTGGCGGCGAAATCCTCGGGCAATACGTTGGGTTTGTATATAAGGCGCAGCTGTTCCGCGCCGCGCGTCAGCGAAGCGTGCGCCCGCGCGGCTATGCCGCTGATTTTTTCCACGAAGGCGGCCCTGCGTCTGATAATCTCGGAGCCGCTCATGACCATCTGCTCATCCCATACAAACAGCGTATCCCTGAGTTTTCCATTGTTTTTAATGGATTTGAGCAGGTTGTTCCTCTGCCTTAAGATTTTATAATATTGCTGCAATTCGTAGTAATACACCGCGTTCAGGCGGCATATCTCCATATCCATAAAACGGCGGCGTTCGGACGGGCCGGATTTGACCAGGCTCAAATCCTCCGGGGAAAACATGACCGTCAGGAACACGCCGAACAGTTCGCCCAATTTTTTGATGGCCAGGCCGTTTACCGCGATACCCTTGAAAACGCCTTTTCGCCTGCCTTTTTCGTCGTCGGCGCTCAGGTTCAGGTTGATTTTATCCCTGCACCCGCCGGCGCCGGTCAAATCGACCTGTATCATCGCCGCGCGCTGGCCGAAGCGTATCATTTCCCTGTCTGAACCGGTCCGCTGGGAGCGCCCGGTGGAGCAGAGGTACAGCGCCTCCAGAAAATTTGTTTTACCCTGCGCGTTGTCGCCGCAGAGTATGTTCACCCCGTTCGAAAGTGTCACGCTCAACTCTTTATAATTGCGAAAGTTGGATAATCCGACGCTGTTTATCATTCCAACACCCGATCGGCATAATAAAAAAGATACCTGCATTAATTATTGCCATTTTTTCAGGGATTAATTTCCGAAATTTACTGCTGCAATCTTAACGGAACCACAATATACACCGCGTCGCCCCCGCCAACCGGCTTGATTGTGCACGGGGCCAGCGGCGTCGTAAACGTGATTTCCACCGTATCCTCATCTATGGCCTTAAGCGCGTCGGTTAAATAGCGCGGGTTAAAGGCTATATCCAGCGGTTCGCCGTCCGCCGCGGCGTATACCTCGTCCTGGGCGGTCCCCATATCCGTTTTTGAGCTGACCACGACCAGGCCGTCCTGTATGGACAGTTTGACCGCGTTCTTTTTGCCGTCCCTTCCGGGCATCAGCGAAACCCTGTCTATGGAAGAGATAAAGTCGGGGCGGTTGATTTTGATAAGCGTCTTGTAATCCGCGCCCAGCAGGTTTTCGTATTTAAAGAACTCGCCCTCTATCAGCCGCGACGTCATGGTGAACGCCTCCGCGCAGAACGCGATTACGGACTGCGAGAAATACAAGTGTATCATGGATTCGTCGTTCTGCGGCAATATTTTCAATATTTCGTTCAGTGTTTTCGCCGGGATTACGGCCGATATCCGGGTCTCGCAGTCGCAGTCCGCGGTACGCCTGAAAGCCACCCTGAACCCATCTAGCGCGACCGTTATAAAAAACCCGTCCTCGGCTTTAAACAATTCGCCGGTAAAGACCGGCTTTGACTCGTCGATGGACACGGAAAAAATCGTTTGCCTGATCATATTCCTTAAAACGCTGGATTTTACGGAGCAGCGGGCGGTCTTTTCAAACTCCGCTATGCCCGTGAATTCGTCCTCGTTCACGGTCATTATTTTGTAATCCGTCTTGCCGCTGGTTATGCGCACGATGTTTTCGTTCGCGCCGGCCCCGCTCATATTGTAGATATGGACGATACTATCGGGCAGGCGCTTGATCATCTCGTAGAAAATCTGCGCTTCCAGCACGATGGAGCCGGGTTTTTTGATATCGGCCGGAATCAGGCTGGTTTTAACGGCCATTTCGAAATTATTGCCCGTCAGGAAGTAGCCGTCCTCCGTGGCGGTCATCAAAATGCACGATGTTATCGGGGCCGACGTTTTGGAGACGGCCTTCTCGACTATCGCTATGTTTTCAAGCAGCTGCTGTTTGTCGCAGATAAAATCCATTTTTGATACCTCTAACAAACAATGTTTAATTACAGTAATAGTAGTAGGGGCTGTTTAAATGTGCAAACAACCGCTAAAGCTTTATAATACGGCGTTTTCCGTATGTAGAGATTTGTGGAGAAAATGTTTT
>JGI20166J26741_11583585_pt1 | contig 11841 bp, 6 predicted proteins | sample TergutCu122P5_FD_26741 | JGI IMG/M metagenome (IMG submission 26741) | reverse complement strand
TCCCGCTCACCGTCTCCAACCCACTCGCCACCTACAACGAGGACTTGGGCAAAATCCAACGCGCCAGCAACGACCCCAAGAAATACGAAGTGCCGACCCACCAATGGTTCGACCTCACCGGCAAGGACGGCGCGTATGGCGTCTCCATCCTGACCGCCGCGAAATACGGCAGCGACAAACCCGATGACAACACCGTGCGCCTCACGCTCCTCTACTCGCCCAGAGTCAATAAACTGAACGCAAAAGGCAAAGAGAACAGCTTCCAGGAGCAACGCTGGCAGGATTGGGGACGCCACGACATCACCTACGGCATCTACGCCCACGCTGGCGACTGGCGCAAAGCCGGCTCCGACTGGCAGGCCCTGCGCATGGAACAACCCCTGCTCGCCTTCACTACCACCGAGCACGACGGAAAACTCGGACGCACTTTCAGCCTGCTGCGACTCGACTCCGATGCCGTCGCCATCCGCGCCATCAAGCTCGCCGAAGGCAGCGACAAAGTAATCGTGCGCTTGCAGGAACTCAACGGCGAGCCAGTAGGGGCGTCGCTTGCGACGCCCGCCTTCGACATCGCCGCCGTCACCGAAGTCAACGGCGTTGAGGTAGCGCAGACTGCCAAGTCTGCTCAGGTCGAACAGAAGCAGACTTGGCAGTCTGCGCTACGTCTCGACTTCCAAAAATACCAACTCCGCACGCTTGCGCTCGCGCCCGGCAAACCGCCCGCGAAACTCGCCCCCGCCGCATCCGCGCCCGTGACGCTGCCCTATAACGTCAACGCCTTCGGCTGGCGCGGCGCGAACACCACCGGCGACTTCGACGGCTCCGGCGCGACCATCCCCGCCGAGATGATTTCCGACACCATCACCAGCGAAGGCATCGCCTTCCAAATCGGCCCGCGCGCCAAGGGTAAAAACGAGAAAAACGCCGTCCGGTGCGAAGGCCAGACCATCACCCTGCCCGCCGGCAATTTCAACCGCATCTACCTGATCGCGGCGGCGGCGGGCGGCGACACCAGCGGAAAATTCTCCATCGGCGACAAAGGCGTGGTCACCACCCTCAACATCCAAAACTGGGGCGGCTACATCGGCTCGTGGGACAACCGCGTTTTCGAAGGCGAGGGGCCCGAGGACAAAGAGGACGTGAACAACCCCCTCGCGCGAATCGACACCGGCTTCATCAAGCGCGACCCCGTCGCGTGGTATTGTGACCACCACTACACCAAGGACGGCAAGGACGCGATATACTCGTATTGTTACCTCTTTAAATATGCACTCGACATCCCCGCCGACGCCGGCGCGAAAACCATCACGCTCCCGAACAACCCCAAAATCCGCATCCTCGCAATGACCGCCGCGCTCGACCCCGCCGCCGGCACGCGCCCCGCGCAGCCACTCTACGACGACTTCACGAACCGCGCCCCCATCGAGCTTCCCAAAGGCTGGGCCAGCGTTGGGCAAAACAAGGAAAACGCGGCCCCAACGCAATTGCATGGCACACCCAACCCCGCATCCAAATCCGCACCCAAACCCGCGCCCAAACCCGCGCCCAAAATCACGTTCAAAACCGACGATGGCGTTTATCAATTCACCATCGACACCACCCAGGCGCCCGAAATGGCGGACTGGGCGCGCGCAAAACTCGTTCCCATCGTCAAGGAGTGGTATCCCAAACTCGTCCAGCTCCTGCCGGGCAAAGGCTTTGAGGCGCGCAAAAGCATCGCCTTCGTCTGCAAGAAACCCGACAAGGAAAACGCCGCCCCCGCCTGGGCCAGCGGCAACGAAATCACATGCAACGCGAATTGGTTCATGAAGAACCTCAAAGGCGAAGCCGGCGGCGCGGTTGTTCATGAAATGGTGCACCTCGTGCAGGATTATGGCGGGAAAGCGCGCAAAGCCAACCCGAACCCGACCAAAAACCCCGGCTGGCTGGTCGAGGGAATGGCCGACTACATCCGCTTCTATCTCTACGAACCGCAAGCCCACGGAGCCGACATCGGCCCGAAGCGCGCCGACAAAGTCAACTATGACGGCAGCTACCGCACCACCGCCAATTTCCTGAACTGGGTCACGCAGAAATATGACAAAGGCATCGTTCTCAAACTCAACGCCGCCTGCCGCGAGGGAGTCTACACGGAAGACCTCTGGAAACAATACACCGCCCGCACCGTGCAGGAGCTGAACGCGGAATGGAAGGCCGACCTCGCAAAACAACCGCCAAAATAACCGGCAAAACAACCGCCAAAATAAACCAAGCGACAAAAATAAACCAAGCGACATGGGAAAAATCCTGAAAAAATTTAATTACTCGCTGTTCCCGACGGCTCTTCTTCAAGCCGGAGGCTTGACAGATATTAGCCGGTGGTTGAGCGAGGCTTGGCGAGCGACACCACCGGAAAGCATGATAAAATTAATCCGCATCCCGGAGGGATGCCAGATCGCCGCGCCCTGCAAATCCACGGCAACCTTGGGCTTCATGAGGCAACAGCTTCGCCGTAAAGACGCGGCCTCCTCAACGCTGCTCCCGCAGCCGCTTGTCGTAGGCGTTGTGTGTGCCTATCCAATGCCACAGAATCGTGTCGCCCGCAAGCAAGCCCAGCGCCCGGTATTGCTTGCCGATTCGGATGCTCCACACGCCCGGCAAAACCTCCCTGAAACGCAACGACGGATGCCAAGGGTCGGTGCGCCACAGCGCATAATTCTTCACCGCCCGCTTGCGCACATGCGAAGGCAACAGGAAGTAGCACCGGTTGAAATCGTCGCCACGCTCGGAGTTCATGGCCAGTCGGGAAGTGTTTTGCCCAGCCGGTGCTCCTCGCGGACTCTCGCGGCGGACTGGCTCAAGGGGCCGCCCGTGCGGAAGTCCTCGCGCACCCGCTCGAACCAGCGCTCCTCTGCGGCGATCTCCTCTTCGTCGATGGCGTCCTCGTCGGCCCCGTCCTCTTCGCCGGCGATTTCCGCGTCCACATCCTCGATGAGCCAGCGTGCGAGTTTCAGCCTCTCCGCCACTGTTAGCAATGGTATCTCCTCTCTGATTTCGCTGAGTGTCATGATGCTTGCCAAGCTCGCCGCATTGCCGCGCTTTGTCAAGGGTGCCTTCGCTTTCTCCGTCGCGCCTTTCATGCTGCTGACGCTGCTCCTCACCGCCCCCCTCCTCCACGCCGCCCCCACAGTCACCATCGACCACAACGACAAAGACTCCTCCACCCCCGCCTTTAGATTCGAGCGCGTCCCCCCGCCCTCCGCCAACGACGCCGCCACACATGCCCTCTTCACCATCGTCGACGGCAAACGCAGCCCCGCCGGCGGCGATCTCGACGTGCTCCACGACAACAAACTCCCCAACTATGAAGACGAGCCTTCCGAAAATTTCTTTTTCGCCGGCGGCACCAAACGCGCCCGCCTCCTCGTCGACCTCCGCGAGCCCATCGACATCAAGCAAGTCAACACCTACTCATGGCACCGCGCCGTGCGCGCGCCACAGGCTTACACACTTTACGCCAGTGACGGCACAGCGGAGGATTTTGACGCCCAGCCGAAAAATGGAAAGAACCCCGAGCTGTGCGGCTGGAAACACATCGCGCAGGCCGACACCCGCCCGATAACAGGCGACGGCGACGCCGGGCAATACGGCGTGAGCATCTCCGATTCCGAGCCAGCCGCGACACTCGGACGTTACCGCTACCTGCTCTTCGAGATTTTCCCCTCCCTGAAAACCGGTTCGGACGCCCAGACTTTCTACAGCGAAATCGACGTGATTGACGCCCATGTGCCGGTGAAATTCGTGGAATACACGCCCCCGGTGGGATTCCGCGAGATCTTCAAAACCGACGACAGCGTGTATCAATTCACCATCGACACCACCCAGGCTCCCGAAATCGCCAACTGGGCGCGGGTAAAAATGGTTCCCATCGTCAAGGAGTGGTATCCCAAAATTGTCCGCCTCCTGTCCGCCGGGGAAGGGGACAATGAGGCGCCCAAAAGCATCGCCATCCTCTGCAAGAAACTCAAGGAAAACGCCTCCACGGTCGTCGACCGCGAAATCACTCTCGGCGCGAACTGGATTAGGAAGAACCTCAAAGGCGAGGCCGGCGGCGTGGTTGTCTATGAAATGGCGCTTCTCGTGCAACATTGCGCGCAGGCGGCCAAAACCAATCCCAACGCCACCCGTCCCCCCGGCTGGTTGCAGACAGGAATCGCCGCCTACACCCGCTGGTATCTCTACGAGCCGCAAGCCCGCGGCGCCGACATCGGCCCGAAGCGCGCCCCCAATGTCACCTATGACCACGGCTACCGCGACACGGCCAATTTCCTGAACTGGGTCTCGCTGAAATACGACAGCGCCCTCGTCTTCAAGCTCAACGCCGCCTGCCGCCAGGGACTCTACACTGCGGGCCTCTGGAAACAACACACCGGGCGCACCTTGCAAGAACTGAACGAGGAATGGAAAACCGACTTGAGAAAACAACCGCCAAAATAAAAACACGGAAAGTTACACAGGGAACACAGAAACACAGAGACATGAAAAAAATCACCACACTTCCTCGTTTGCACGGAGGTCGTCCCCCCGGCAAAATCGTCCTTGTCGCCAGGAACCATGCGGTGGCGGCGGCGTTTTTCATGCTGATGGCGCCGGCGGTTTTGCACGCCGCGCCCACGGTTGCAGTCGGGCATAATGACAGGGAAGCCGCGACTCCCGCCTTCAAGTTCGAAAACATCCCCTCGCCGGCCATAAACGACGCCGCCTCAAAAGCCACCTTCACCATCATCGACGGCGCCCGCAACCCCAAGGGCGGCAATGTTGACAAACTCCACGACGGCAAAATGCCCGTCGCCAATGACCAGCGCCCCGAAAATTTCTCCTTCAACAATGGCACCAAGCGCGGCCGCCTGCTCGTCGATTTGCGCAGCGCGATTGAAATCAAGCAGGTCAACACCTACTCCTGGCATCCCGGCCCGTGCGCGCGGCAGGTCTACACGCTTTACGCCAGCGACGGCGCCGCGCCAGGCTTCGACCCGCGCCCAAAAAACGGCATCGACCCCGAAACGCGCGGCTGGAAACGCATCGCGCAAGTCGACACCCGCGCGCAATCGGGCAAGGGCGGCACCCAGCACGGCGTGAGCATTTCCGACACCGGCGGCTCCATCGGGCGCTACCGTTACCTGCTCTTCGAGATTCTCCCCTCCTCGCAAACCGACGCCTCCGCCCAGACCTTCTTCAGCGAAATCGACGTGATTGACACCCGCACGCCGATCAAATTCGTGCAAAACACGATCCCAAAAGGCGCCCGTGAAACCTTCAAAACCGACGACGGCGTCTATTCATTCACCTTCGACACCACCCAGGCTCCCGAAATGACGGAGTGGGTGCGCGCAAAAGTGCTTCCCGTTATCAAGGAGTGGTATCCCAAGCTCGTCCGGATTCTGCCGAACAAGGGGCCTGAAGCGCCCAAAAACATCGTCTTCGTCTACAAGAAAATCCAGAAAGCTGGCGTCCCTGCTTATGCCAGCGGCAGGGTGATCACGCTCAACGCGCACATGGGTGCCAATCCCGGTGGCGCGGTTGTCCATGAAATGACGCACCTCGTGCAACGTTACGGAAAAGTGCGCAAAACCAATCCCAACGCGATCTACCCCCCCGGCTGGCTGGTGGAAGGAATGGCCGACTACGTCCGCTTCTATCTCTACGAGCCGCAAACTGGCGCGGCCAACATCGGCCCGAAAAGAGCCGATAAGGTCAACTATAACGGCAGCTACCGCGTCACGGCCAATTTCCTGAATTGGGCCTCGCTGAAATATGACAGGGCGCTCGTCCCCAAAATCCACATCGAGTGCAGCCTGAACAACTACACGGAAGACCTCTGGAAAAAACTCACCGGCCGCACCTTGCAGGAACTGAACGCCGAATGGAAAGCCGACCTCGCAAAATAACCGCCAAAATAACCACTCATTTTTCCAAACCATTTAGCCGCGAAAAGTCACAAAAGGCGCAAAAAAAAACCAAACAAACAACCAAACCAACCACGGATTACACTGATGAACACGGATAACTTTCAAACAAAGCAATTCTGCATCCGTGCAATCCGTTTAATCCGTGCAATCCGTGGTTAAAAAAATCTCTCAAAAAACCAATCACCACCGCCCGCCGAAGTTTTTGCGCCCTTGTCAAGCCACTCGCGAAACCTCGTAGAGCGCCTCTTTGAGGCCAAAAACCAAACCACACCTCCCCCGCCATGACCACCGCCACCGCACACAAGCACCCCCGCCCGCCCCCGGGCGCCCCTGCCGCCCCCGCCGGCCCGTGTGCGCGCCTGCGCGGCAATCAATGCGCGTGTGCCAGCGCCCCCGCGTTCTTGCGTTCCCGCTCGCGCCGTTCGGCAAAGCATTGTTCGAGGCCGGCCTTGAAATACGCATCCAATTCCTCGTTGGACATCCCGGCGGTTTCGCGCCACACGGCTTCCTTCCACTTGCGTGATTCGGCCACGGCGTCAAAGCCGGGGATAAAGTCAGGTTGTTTGTTCTCTGTCTTCATAAATAAATTCCTGAGGCGTGACGATACTCACATTACGGTAGCCATGCAAGAGGTTTGTGCCGTTGAAGCCCTTCTTGCGCTCGGCGTTGACCAGGTGCTTGAAGTTCCACGAGACCAGATATTCGATTCCGGCCACCGTGCAAGCGGCCACATGCTGGGCGTCGTCGGTATATTTTTCCGGCAGGATGCCTTGGCGGATGTAGGCGGCGGCAAGTTGTTTCGCCTCGTCGGGCACGGGCAGGATGCTTTCCTTGGTGAAGGTCGTGGTGAAAAGCGCCCGCACCTGCTCGGGCGCGCGCAAAAGTTCCCGAGGCGTGACGATGGAAGTCACGAACCGGTAAAGTCCCAGTTCCATCAACCGCCACAGTTCGCGCGTTCCCTTCATCCACTCCGCGTCGAAGTAGCCTCCGATGACGGACGTATCGAGATACAAAGTCGGGATGGGTTTCATGCCGCGCACCATTCGCGCCGCCCCTCGCGTTGTCAAGACCGTGTGGCGCGCGCCATGAAACAACAGCATCAAACCAGCAAACCATTTAGCCGCAAAAAGGCACAAAAAGGAAATGCCTTCTTCTTCGCGCCTTTTGCGCCTCTTCGCGGCTAAAAAACAAAACCCACATTCCCCAGACCCAGATTTATCGTTCAACAAAACCATTCACCAAAAACCGTCCGCAAACCTGTTCCACCCATGACCAAGCCGCACTCCGCCAAATCCGCCACCTCCGCCAAACCCGCCAAGCTGCCCATCCTGCTCCTGTCCTGCGCCCTCGCCCTCCCGTGGCTCCCCGCCGCGTTTCTCCACGCGCAATCCACCATCAACATCTCCACCTATGTCACGAGCGACAGCACCACGCTGCTCCTCGGCACCGACATCCCCTACACGCCGGGCGCGGGCGACACTTGGAACATCTCCGGCCCCTACACCACCGGCACCATCGACCTCGGCTCCACCGGCGCGTCCCTCGCCAACATCTTTGTGAACGGCAGCCAATCCTTCGGCATCATCGGCACGACAGGCATCACCTCCACCGGCACGCTCATCCTCGGCATGAACCCCACCGGCATCGCGGCCTTCACCCGCACCCTCGACTTCACCGGCCTCGGCTCCGCCGCAAACACCTTCGCCGGCGGCGTCGCGCTCTACTCCGGCGCCCTGCGCATCTCCTCCACCGCCCAGCTCGGCACGCCCCTCTCGAAACTCTCCTTCCTCGGCACCACCGGCACCCTCCAAATCGCCACCGGCGCCAACCTCGTCTTCGACAGCGGCGGCGCCGCATCCGCCACCCCCCTCCACCGCCTCAACGTCACCACAGGCAACACCGCCTCCTTCCTCCTCGCCACCGGCGCCACCCTCACCTTCTCCGGCAACAACATAACCGGCACCGGCGCCGCCATCAACGTCGCCACCGGCGCCTCCCTCATCCTCGCCGCCGCCGACCCCTCCTCCCAATACATCTTCCGCGACAACAAAGCCGCCACCGGCCAGGGCGCCGCCATCGCCGGCGTGTCGAGCACGATCATCATCACCAACGCCCTCTTCAAATCCAACACCAACACCAACAACGCCAACACCGCCAGCACCCTCTACAACTACGGCGCCACCTCCCTCACCACCCTCAACAACGTCATCTTCCGCGACAACGCCAGCAGCGGCGGCGCCTCCGCCAACGGCGGCGCCATCGGCGCCAGCACCGGCAACCGCCTCACCATCACCAACGCCCTCTTCCAGAACAACTGGGCCTCCAACAACGGCGGCGCCATCTCCAGCGGCACCGGCGTCACACTCACCATCACCAGCGCCACCTTCCAATCCAACTACGCCGCCGGCGCCAACGGCGGCGGCGCCCTCTTCTCCAACGCCGCCGACGTCACCTACAACCTCATCGATGTGCGCTTCGACGGCAACTACACCACCGCCGCCAACGCCCGCGCCGGCGGCGGCGCCATCTTCACCAACCTCCTCGCCACCATCTCCGCCACCAACGTCCTCTTCATCACCAACACCACCAACAACGCCGGCGGCGCCGTCAACATCAACGGCCCCAGCTCCGTCGCCTCCTTCTTCAGCGCCACCTTTCAAGGCAACATCGCCCGCGGCGCAACCAACGCCGACGGCGGCGGCGCCTTCTACACCAACGCCAACAACGCCGTCGTCTCCTTCACCAACGCCCGCTTCGCGGACAACCGCGCCACCACCGGCGCCGGCGGCGCCATCGGCACCTTCAACACCAACAGCCTCTCCCTCTCCCTCAACAACGTCCTCTTCACCTCCAACACCGCCGCCACCAACGGCGGCGCCATCAACCTCCTCTATAACACCACCGCCATCAATGCCACCCTCACCAACGTCTCCTTCCTCGACAACACCGCCATCAATGGCGCCGGCGGCGCCCTCCACACCGTCGGCGGCACCCTCACCTACACCGTCACCACCACCGCCACCATCGCCGGCAACACCGCCTCCGGCTCCTCCTCCGGCCTCTACTTCTCCAACACCGGCAACCACACCCTCACCCTCGACATCGCCGGCAACGCCACCCTCGACATGCTCGACCCCATGGGCGCCAAAATCGGCTCCGGCCTCACCCTCTCCATCAACAAAACCGGCGCGGGCCTCTGGAACCTCGGCGGCAACAACACCCTCGCCTCCGCCGCCGCTACCGGCACCGTCAACCTCACCATCACCACCGGCACCCTCCACCTCATCGGCGCCGGCAAAACCACCTACAACGCACTCCCCGTCGCCCCCGGCTCCATCAACATCACCACCCCCACCGGCGCCTTCACCCTCCGCTCCGGCGCCACCCTCTCCGCCGGCGGCGGCAACACCATCTCCGCCCCCACCATCACCCTCGAAAACAACTCCACCCTCGCCCTCGACCTCACCGGCGCCCTCGCCAACAACTCCGCCTACTCCATCCTCACCCTCAACGCCCCCGCCCTCGCCACCACCAACTGGAACCAATACCTCAACCTCCTCAACGTCGGCTCCCTCACCCTCACCGACGGCGCCACTTACAACCTCATCACCCTCGGCAACGGCAACCTCTTCACCACCGCCAACCTCACCTCCTTCCTCGGCATCACCGGCCTCACCGCCGGCAGCGGCTACACCCTGCAACTCGCCGGCGGCGGCGCCACAAGCAACATCCTCCAGCTCCTCTACACCACGCCCATCCTGACAGGGAACCAAGTCCTCACATGGAACGGCCTCACCGACACCTCCTGGGCCAGCGTCAACGGCCCCAACTGGACAACCGGCCTCACCACCACCGCCACCTTCAACGCCTACGACATCATCAACCTCGCCAGCCCCACCGCCCCGGCTGGCGCCACCGCCCTCACGGTCGACGTCATCGGCGGCGCGAACCCCTCCGGCATGTATGTCAGCGGCACCGAAAACTACACCATCACCGGCGGGGTAATCACCACCGCCACCGGCCTCGGCACCCTCTCCGGCTCCGCCGCCGCCACCGGCAAACTCATCCTCGGCGCCAGCGCCGCCCCCGACGCCAGCCTCGTCACCACCGCCACCTACACCGGCACCCTCACCCTCGCCAACACCCTGAACAACTTCACCGCCGGCATCCTCATCAACACCGGCGCCCTCGTCGGCAACGACAAAACCCTCGGCGCCGGCACGGCGGGCATCGACATCGCCGCCCCCGGCACCCTCATCTTCGACCAAGCCGCCGCCACCGGCACCTACGCCGCCCCCATCCGCGGCAACGGCTCCCTCGTCAAAACCGGCACCGCCGACCTCACCCTCACCGGCAACAGCGCCGCCTACGCCGGCACCACCAACATCAACGCCGGCGCCCTCTTCCTCACCTCCGCCGCCGCCCTCGGCGGCGCCATCCGCGTCAACCCCACCGGCACCTTCGGCGGCTCCGGCACCGCCACCGGAAACGTCACCGTCAACTCCGGCGGTGCGCTCCAAGTCGGCCGCACCACCGCCACCCAAAACCTCGCCATCCTCGGCGACCTCGCCCTCAACACCGCCACCCTCGACTTCCTCAACCTCGCCAACCAGCTCCTCGTCGGCGGCGCCATCACCCAGACCGGCACCAGCACCATCAACCTCAACGCCACCACGCTCGTCTCCGGCTCCTACTCCCTCATCAACGTCGCCGGCGGCCTCGCCACCTTCAACACCTCCCTGCTCAACGTGAGCAACAACAGCACCCTCCTCGCCCCGTCCCTTTACAGCTTCAGCACCGACACCAACCTCCTCTGGCTCACCATCGACCTCTCCGCCCTTTCCAACAAAGTCCTCACCTGGACAGGCAACGCCGGCGACCGCCTCTGGCTCGGCTCCGCCAACTGGACACCGTCCACCGCCGCCACGCCCGTGACCTTCGTGCAAGGCGACATCGTCAACATGGGGGCGACGCTTGCGACGCCCGCGACCTCCGCCACCATCCAACTCGCCACCACCGCCACCGTCGCCGCCATGTATGCCAGCGGCTCCGTCACCATCGCCATCGTCTCCACGACCCCCGCCGCCGCCATCATCGCCGACCCCGCCGCCGGCCAGCTCTCCGGCTCGGCTGCCGCCACCGGCAAACTCGTCCTCGGCAAACTCGCCACCACCTCCGGCACGGCCCCCGACCTCGCCCCCTTCACCGGCACCCTTGACCTCACCGGCATCACCGGCACGAACATCTTCAAAAACGGCATCGAACTCTACTCCGGCGCCCTCCGCGTCTCCTCGACCGACCAGCTCGGCACGACCCTCTCGAAACTCTCCTTCCTCGGCACGCCGGCGGGAGGCGCCACCACCACCGGCACCCTCCAAATCGCCACCGGTGCCAACCTCGTCTTCGACAGCGGCGGTGCCTCCACCAACCGCCTCACCCTCGCCGCCAACACCACCGGCGCCATCCTCCTCGAAAACAGCGCCACGCTGACATTCTCCAACAACGCCTTTGCCGGCACCGGCGGCGCGCTTCTCCTCAACCCAGGCGCGCTCCTCACACTCACCGCAGGCACGGACGCCCAATATCGCTTCACCGACAACAGCACGATTAACGCGGCAGGCTCGGACGGCGGCGCGATTGCCGTCACCACCGCCACACTCAATCTCATCGGCACGAGCGTAAACAGCTTCATCTTTGACGGCAACAAAATCGCCGGCACGAACACCAACCGCCGCGGCGCCGCCATTGCCGTCAACGCCGGCCTCCTGACCATCGACGGCGCCACCTTCCGCAACAATTACAACCCCTCCACCGGCGGCGCGATAGCCGCCCTTACCGGCGCCCGCGTCACCCTCTCCAACGTCCTCTTCCTCTCCAACACCGCCGCCGGCAC